>Ga0075014_100000139_pt1 | contig 21919 bp, 16 predicted proteins | sample AleBraG_ABR_2014_FD_71472 | JGI IMG/M metagenome (GOLD analysis project Ga0075014, IMG submission 71472) | Freshwater sediment microbial communities in response to fracking from Pennsylvania, USA - Alex Branch Run_MetaG_ABR_2014 | ecosystem: Environmental > Aquatic > Freshwater > Creek >... | reverse complement strand
GCGTTGCGCTGGGCGTTGATGGTGATGGTGCCGGTCACGCCGGCAAAATTTTTCGTGGCGGCTATGGCCTGGCGCAGCGCCGGGCCTCCGGTGCTGCCGGCGCGACGAATGGCGTCGGCCAGGATTTTGGCCGAGTCGTAGCCGAGCGCGGCCATGGCGTCGGGGATGTCACCGTATTTGGCCTGGTATTTGGCGACAAAATTATGGACCGTCGGGGTGCTGTCGTTGGGCGTGAAATGGTTGGAGAAAAAATTGCCCTCGAGGGCCCGGCCGCCGATGCGGACCAGGTCGGGCGAATCCCAGCCATCACCGCCGATCATGGGGCTTTTGATGCCGAGCTGGCGGGATTGGATGGCGATGGGGGCCACCTCATTGTAATAGCCGGGGACGAAAATGACGTCGGGCTTGGCACTCTTGATTTCGGTCAACTGGGCGCGGAAGTCCTTGTCGCCGCTGCTGTAGCTTTTTTCCGAAACGATTTTGCCGCCGCCGGTCGTGAAGTTGAGTTTGAAAAATTCCGCCAGGCCGGTGCTGTAGTCCTGTTTGACGTCGGTGAGAATGGCGGCGGTTTTGGCGTGAAGGGTGTCGAGGGAATAGCGGGCCGTGATCTTGCCCTGGAACTCGTCGAGGAAACAAATGCGGAAAATGTAATCGCCCACCTGCGTGACCTTGGGATTGGTGGAACCGGGTGAGATCATGGGGATCTGGTTGCTTTGGGCGATGGGCGCGCCCTCGAGGGAGCGGGAACTGGCGATTTCGCCGAGGATGGCCACGACGTGATCGTTATTGATCAACTTTTGCAGAATGCTGGAGGGCTCGCCGGCCTTGGATTGGTCGTCTTCGGTGATGAGATTGAGCGGTCTGCCCAGAACACCGCCAGCGGCATTGATTTCGTCAATGGCCAGTTGGGTGCCCTTGTGGGAGGACTGCCCGAAGCTGGCGGTGCCGCCGGTAAGGGAGGCGAATTCGCCGATGTTAATGGCATCAGCGGCGTGGGCTGTGAGGGTCAGGATGCCCAGCAGGGCCCATGAAAAAAAAGAAAGCTGTCTCATGCGTACAGCGGAGTATCGTAAGGCTGCAACTGCAATCAAGCCTCTTTTCCAGTCTATTTGTCCAGGGGGCGTGTGAAGGGACCGCGCATGTATAATTGACAGTGAAATTCCGGTCCCTAATCTATAAGAATCAGGCGTCCTGGGCGGGAGGCACTGAAAACCGAGCTTATCGAATATATGCAAACGATTCCCTTGATTATACCGAAACCAGGAAAATTTCCAAAACTATTGTGCCGGGCTGCTCTGGTGGTTTCCGCGTTAGGGTTGTGGGCCATACGGGCCGCGGCCGGGGAAGCTGCTGTGGATCTTTCCACTTCCTCCTGGCGCCTCTGGCAGGATACGGAAGCTCCATGGGAAAAAGATACGGTTTATCTCCCCGAAGATGTTGACCTGGCCAAGCTGCCGGTCAATCCGCCCACCGGCGGCTGGGGGATTTTGCAGGATCAGCAGGGCATTGCCGTCTCCCTTCCGTCCACCGTGGAGGAGCATTTCTGGGGAAAACAGGGGCTCCTCCCCTATCGGACCGGGTATATTGGAGATCAGCACGAATTGAAATGCGGCAACTACAAGGGTGTTTCCTGGTGGTGGCGCAGCTTCGACGCACCGGCCATTCCGTCCGGCAAACGTCTGGTGCTGACTTTCCGGGGCGCGCGCCTGCGGGCCGAAGTCTATGTAAACGGTAAACTCTGTGGCTATTCCATTTTCGCCAACCTGCCCTTTGAGGCGGACATCACGGCCGCTGTAAAACCCGGGGAGAAAAATCAGTTGGCCGTGCGCATCACCAATGCCGGAGGCAATTTCGACTGGCCCGAGTCCGGTGGCGTCATCAACGGTCTGAAACTCAATGCGGGACGCGGCTTTGGCGGACTGGATGCCGACATCCGCATGCGTGTCAGGGACCAGGTGGAAGTGTCCGACCTGGCGGTGCTCAACAAACCCGAACTGCGCACGGTGTCCGTTCTCGTCGAAGTAAAGAGTGTGGGCGCGGCGTACCAGGGACCGGTGACTTTGAACATCACACGCAACGGCAGCTCCTGCTGGAACGGGACGGTCGATGTCAATGTCCCCGCAGGCGGCATCGGCACGGCCAGGACGGAAGTTTCAGTCAAGGACGCCGAGTTTTGGACACTGGAAAATCCCGCGCTCTACACGGCCTCGGCCATTTTGCCGAAATTTTCCGACAGCGGTAAACAGACAGATTTCGGATTCCGCTGGTTTACGGCGGAGGGCATCGGCACGTCCGCGCCCAAACTCACCTTCAACGGCAAGCGCATGGTCCTGCGCTCCGCCATTTCCTGGGGTTTCTGGGGAAGCAACGGCATTTTTCCCGATCAGGCACTGGCGGAAAAAGAGGTCAATGCCGCCAAGGCGTTGGGCCTCAACTGCCTCAATTTTCATCGCGACATCGGGCGTGCGGTCATGATGGATACGCAGGATCGCATGGGATTGCTGCGATACGAGGAACCGGGCACAGCCTTGGGCGAAATGTCCGCTCATAATCCCCCGGGCAACAACCCGCCCACTGAGGTGGCCGTGAAAGGCCCTGTCGATACCAGCGGCAAGGGTGGAGAAACGCCCACTTCCTGGGAGGAACGCTACGGCACGGAAAAAATCAAGCGCATGATCAAGCGGGACCGTTCGCACCCTTGCCTCATCATCTACAGCCTGTCCAACGAGACCTCCCCAAACTTTAAAAACCCGCGTCTGTTTGCCTTCATGCGGCAGATGCAGGAACTCGATCCGAGTCGCATCATCCTGGTCAAGTCGGGCAACACCTACAAGTACCAGTGCTTTCTTCTCCCCTACGATCCGACCTTCCGCTACGACGACGGCACCGGTTATTCCGGCTGGTATGACCAGCACGGGGAATGCGTTGAGGGGGCCTGGCAGGATTCGATGTATAAAGGGCCCGAACCGTTTTCACCGCTCCATCTTCATTCCAAAAAAGAATTCGACCCGCGCGAAATCGTCGCCTGGGGTGAGGCGCAGATCACCGCGCTCCCGGACAACCATGCGAAGATAGTCGCCGACTACCAGGCCACCGCAGGAAATGGCTATGACAAGGCTGACCACGAAGGAATCCTCGCAAGCTACGAAAAATTCCTGGACGACTATGGGTTCCGCTCCGATTTCAAGACGGCGGACGATCTTTTCAAGACCATCGGATACAAAGGCTATTTCACCTACCAAAAGAGCATCGAGCAGATGCGGATGCTGAACAAAACGGACTTCATTGCGCTCAATGGATGGGAATCGACCACCATCGAAAATCATTCCGGCCTCGTGGATGTGCACCGCAATTTCAAGGGGGATCCTTCGATTGTCCAGCAGTCCTGCGCCCCTGAGCTGCTCGTGATCCGTCCGCACAATTATGTGACAGCCGAGGGGCAGAAAGAAATTGTCGATGTCCATCTCATCAATGAGGTCAATCGCAAGGGGCCGCACACTCTGAGCCTCAAGGTTGTTGATCCCAATGGACACACTGAGTTTGAGACCAGCCGCCCTGTTAATGTGACCGGCGGCGATACCTACGGCGAACTGCTCACGGCGGGAATTGAATTCACGCCTGAAACCACGGGGATTCTGAAACTAGTCGTGACCCTCACCCCGCAGGCAGGAGGCGCACCTCTCAACCGCACGGAGGAAATGTTTGTTGTTCCGGGACGGAAACTCGATGCCGACCGCGTGATCGCCGCCGCGGGCAACCTGCCGTGGCTGGGGCAGGCGATTCAGCAACAAACCGGACGGCCGGTGCCGGAACTGGCCGGTAACACAACCGCCGACGTGATTGTGCTGAGTTGGAAGGGGGATCTGGAGGTCAAACAGTGGCGCGATGGTGCCGAGGGTGGCGACCCTGCGGAAAGCGATCCGCTCATGTACAACTGGGCCGCGCTCGCCCCGGCAGCCAATGCCACCGCCGAATTCACCCGCTACAGCGGACTCGCCAAGGGACCGGTTCAGGTGGAACTGCATTTCGTCGAACCGGCCAATCCCAAAACCCCGGAAGCGGAAACACGGTTTTTTGATGTGCTGCTCAATGAAAAAAAAGTTCTGGGCAATTTCAACATCAGTCAGGAATCAGGTGGGAAACGCAAGGTGATCGTCAGGAAGTTTACCGTGGAAGCACCGGAGGGCGTTGTCTCGCTCTCGTTCCAGGCGATCGGAAAGCAGAAACCGGCAATCTGTGCGATCAAGATCACCGATACTGCTGGAAAAATTATTCGCGAGTACGCCGGGCCCGAACCGTGGAAGTCGGAATCGGGAATCACATGGAGTCCGTTGGTACCCAGGGTCAAGCTGTTGAATGAAATTGCAGGCGATGCGCTCAAGAAGGTTCACAACAGCGGCACCCGGCTGATTCTTGTCTCTGAAAATACCTGGGGCGCACGGATGATGGCTGCCGCCCTGGCGGATGCCGGCGTTTGGACTTATGACGGTTCCGTGGGAACAACCATCGAAATCTGGATGGGTTCCTGGTATTTCGTCCGCAAACACTGGCTTTTTGACGGACTGCCCAGCGGCTGTTCCATGGACTGGCGCTATCAGGTTCCCGCCTCTCGTGATACCGAAGGGCTTCTGCTGGCGGCTCCGGGTCTGGAGGTGGCGGCGGGTTATGGACGTGATCACAAGGCCCGCGTGGGCATGGGTGCCGGCGTGGTGCCTTACGGCAAGGGACAGGTGGTGTTTTTCACGATGCCCAAGATGGCCAGTGCGCTGAATGGCAAACCGGATGGTCTGGCCTGTCCGGTGGCGGCGCGACTTTTGGCCAACGCAATCGCCGGAACGGCCCGTTAGTCCGGATTTCTTCCGGCGCTTGAGAAATCCGGGTTAGTTTCCGGTCAGACGCCGGAGGACATCTGCAGCAGTGTAGGAGTCGGAACTTTCAGGAAGATATTGCGCCAGATCCGCCGCATCATCGCCGGCGGTGACCAGTGGTGCTTCCATGTCGCCCGAGGAACGGACCTGGCCAAGGCCGATGGCCGCCAGCAGGCTGTTGCACAGGCATTGGCGACCGCAGGCGTCTTCCAGTTTGCCGCCTTTGCGGATATAATTATCTATGGGTTCAGCAGGGCAGCGGAAGCCGATTTTACCGTCTTCGCGCGCCCAGGTCTGGCGGAGTTGGCCGACATCACAGACCCGGTCCCGCTGTTCGTAAATTTCCTGGTCGGTGAGTGTGCCCGGGAGTTCCACCATTTTGAAAGGAAATCCCGTGGGTGAGGCACAGGGAGCGGTGTGCACCTTTAAACGTCCGGCCCGGGCTTCTTTGAGCACCGCACGTTTCAGTTCCGGTGTCAGGCCTGATTCCTCACAGAAGGCGAAAGCCGTACCCACCTGTATGCCGGTGGCGCCAAGTTTTTGGGCTTCAGCCAGTTTCCCGGGCCGGCCATAACCGCCGGCCAGCCAGAAAGGCAACCCGAGCTGGCGGAATTTTTCCGGGTCAATGATGTCGCGCGGACCGTAGAGGGGCTCGCCGCTGTCCGTGAGTTTCATGGGGCCTCGGGGCGGGGCATTGTGTCCGCCGGCTATGCTGCTTTCCACAATGAAGCCGTCAATTTTGCCGCTCGATTTGCGCAGGAGACTGTCAGCCAGCACCGGCGAGGAAACGATGGCCAGAAAGCGCGGGCGCTGGAGTGGGGGAACGGGACATCCGAAAAAAGCCATCGGGTCCAGGGAGATGACCGCAGGATGAGCGGGGGTTCCGCCTGCCACATCGAGCCGCATTTCCACCGGCTGGCCCAGGGCGAGTTGGTCGAGCAAGCCGGGTATCTGCCGCGGGATGCCCGCGCCCATCAGTACATAATCCACACCGGCGAGCATGGCGCCAAAAAGGGCGTGCAGGGTTGGAGTTTGAATCTTCTCGAGAAGGTTAATGCCTACGGGATTATTATGGTTTTCCTTGGCCAGAAAAACCTCGGCGAAGCTGCCGGCGATGCACAAGTCCTCGTAGGGACGGGAAGCCTCGAGTGCAGGCATGGAAATGATGCGGAAAGGCTGGTCGGCGGGTTTGCCGCCGGGGATGAAATAATTCTCCAGAATGCGTTGGGCCACTCCTGGTACGGGAAAGGCCGCCAGGGCCCGGCGCAGATGTCCTTCGGGATCGCCCAATTGCAGGCGGCGTGCCAGCACGGAATCAAGCGCGGTGCCGGAAACGACTCCCAGATGGCCACGGGTGGACACGGCTTTGGCCAGTCGCCAGCCGGATACTCCCACCCCCATGCCCCCTTGGATGATGTTTGGCCATTGTAATAGATTCAAGGGAACCATTCCAGCGGCTGTGGCGGGAAGCGCAATCGTAGAATCCATGAAAAGAGTAGGTTAGTAGGCAATTCGTCTGAAGTATAGAAATTCTAATGAATACCGTGTTCGGGTTCCGGGCAGGGAGATTGTGCTATGAGGCTGAAAGAGGCGGTTGGTACCTTGGTTTGGTTTCTGTAAAATCGCGCAGCAGCTCAATTAAATATCCGGGCTGGCATGGGATAACCTAGCGCTTTCACCGACAAGAGCCAGTACCATGTTCGATCTTGTTGGGACTGAGCAGAGTTTGCAGCAGCCGGATACTAAGGGTCTGAATGTCGTGACTGTTGCCGGGATCGGGCAGCGAGAGAATGACTTCCTCCGTGACTTGGTGTTGAGGTGCGGTCCAACTGGAGAGGAGGCGATGTTGCCAACTGCTGCTGTCATAAAATGAGCTGGCGGGAAATTCACTGCCGGTGTTGGTGTTCAGAATTTGCACGGCGGCCAGATAAGTGTTGCCCTGGCGGAGGCGATAAGTGATGCAGGCCAGTCGTCGGCCGTGGAGTTCCAGAGTCCAGGATTCCGGTTTTTGGAATTCCACCCAGCCTTGACTGGCGAGGCAGATTTTGGGGTTGTGCATGAAAGCGGCGCCGGGGATGCGTGTGCCGTCTGACCAATACAAATGGGCAAGTTGCGCCGACCAGCCCTGGGCGCTGTGCAATTGATAGGATTCCCAGGTGCTGAAACGCAGCAGGGTGCGCGCTGCCGCCGGGGCCGCCAAAGGGGTGGTGGTCCAACCTTCGGGCAGCCGGGCGAGAGTTACCCTCCAAAGAGCGGATCGGGGCAGCGGTCCGTGTTGCGCCGCGAGCCAGGAGCAGAGCAGCGCCACCAGCAAAGGGAGTGAGACAAAGGCGGCAGCGCCCGGCCAGTCTTTCCAGTGACCCGGAGGCAGGGGGGGGATCGGGGAATTGCCAGGCGCAATGAGAACCGGTTTTTTCAACAAGAGAGCCAATAAACCGATTCCGGAAAATTCAAAAATACTGGCGCAGATTCCGGCGGTATCGTGCCAGCGGTAGCCCTCCGCGCCCAGACGGTGCATGAGGAGGGTCAAAGCCAAAACGCGCAGATAATTTCCCAACAGGCAAATCAGGACGCCCAACCCGAACAACCACAGTCGGCGGGCGGCGGTGAGTCCCAGCAATTCACCCAGAAGTACCGAGGCCACCACGGCGGCTTGAAAGGAACGGATGCCGCTGCAGGCCTCGTCGATGCCAACCAGGCCATTGCTGAGTTCAATGACATTGCCGTGCAGAAGCGCGGCGATGCCGAGCAGGTTGACCAAGCCGACGGTCAGGTTGGAGACGATGTGGAGCAGGTATTGGGTGAGGGCTTGTTCCAGCGGCGAAGGCCAGGGGACGGCCAGCCAGGTCAGCAGTACGGGCCAAATGCCGCGCTGCAGGAGAGGGCGTCCGCCGACTTTGTAGAACCAGGCGCAGGTGAGCAGGGAGGCTCCCGCATTGAGCAGGGCCCCGGTCATGCGCCAGACCGGATCCTGCCCGTGCAAAAATTCGCCGAGCGCGAGCAAGATCCAGGCCCCTGCAGTCAGGGCCAGCCAGAGCGGGTTGCGGGGCGCGGGAGGGAGACAGGGGCCGGGCCAGCGCTTCCAGGCGGAATACAAACAGAGCAGGGGCACGGCCCAGGCGGATTGATATTGTGCGTTGAGCTGCCATTCCACTGCTAGATGCCGCCACGACAGCCACCAGGCCACGGTCAGCGCGAGCGGCCAGGCGATCGCAGGGCGAAGCAGTTTCATGGCTTTTGTGACAGGGCATTCCGGGCCAGGGAAAGTTCCTCAGGCAACAGTTCCTTTTCCTTGGAGAGAGCGTGCTGCAAATATTTTTTGGCCTGGCTGTCTTGGTGGTTGGCGTTTAGGGCCATGCCATAATAAACAGCGATGGAGGCATCCTGTAAAGCCGACGGTGGCAGCATCGCGAGAATGTCGAGGCTTTCCCGGCAGCGGCCCTGTTTGTAAAGAGCAAAGGCCTGGGTGGAGGCGATGGCCGGCTGGGTCGGGTAGAGATGGTAATTTTCCGCGGCCAGGCGGCAGGCCCGCGGGATGTTCTCATTGAGAAGCAGGGCCAGCAGGGCCACGTTATTTTGCGCGGCACCATTGTTGGGTTCGAGTTCAAACACGCGCTCTGCCACCGCGTAAAGCTGGCGGGTGTTGCCGGTTTCACGGGCGATGCGGTCGAGGGCTTTCAGGGCCGGGCGCTGGCCGCTCGGCTGCCGGGCGGAGATCCACCAGATTTCCGAGGCTGCTTCTTTCCAACCCCAACCGTCCAGCAAACGGGCCAGCATGGCCTGGGCGTAAAGATTCCCCCGGGTGGCCATGAGTGCGCTGTCGAGTTTGTTATGAAATTCGGTGCCATGCTGGTGTTCGCCGCTTTCCAGTACCCGCGCCTGAATGGCAAAACGGAGAAAATCCAGATCCTCCCAGCCCGGGCCGTCGGCGACTTTGCGCAGTTGATCCCAACTTCCCTGCATTGAATAAGCCTCGGCCAGTGCCAGGGGCACGGGCTTTTGCGTAAGCATCCTGGCGGGCAGCCGGGTGCTCCACGCTAGACTCTCCGCGGTCAGGCCCAGATGGTTCAACCAGGACATGATTCCATAAATCAGTCCGCTGTCTGACGATGACCGGGATTGCAGGGTCACCAGGGCGGGTCCGAAATCCGGGTTGTGCTGCCGTCGCAATTCCTCGAGATAACCCAGATGGTCATCCAGGTTGGCTTCCGGACAGTCCTGAAGCTGCGTGGCCAGAGTCAGGGCCAGGGCGTAATCCTTCCGGTTCCGGGCTTCGCCCAGCAGGCTGCGCAGGACGGATACCTTTAGTCGCGGATTATCGAGCAGTTGCAGGAGGCGCGCATGGGCGGCTGAGGCTGTCGCCGGATCTGCAGTGATCAAATTGAGCTGGAGGACATTTAACTCCAACATTTCGTTCTTTGGGTCGAGCTTCAACGCCTGTGCGAAATAATCGCGAGCCCGTCCGTATTGTTTGTTTTTCAGGGCCAGGGCCCCGGCCATCTGGTAGTAGGGCATGGTTTCGCGATCCGGGCCCGTGATTTTTTGCAGGCTGTTTTCGGCAAGGTAGGTTTCGTCAAATTGCAGGGCGGTTCCGGCCAGTTCGAACAAACAGGCGCTGTTGCCGGGTTTCAATTCGCTGAGACGCTGGTACCAGAGGAGGGCGGACGGCGATCGTTGGGCCAGGGCGATACGGCCCATGATGCGACAGGCGGCGCTGTTGCGTGGATTTCCCAGCAGGATTTGCCGGGCCATGAGACTGGCGTTGGCATAATCCTGGCGTTCGAGGAATTTCAGCGCGGTGATGGTGTTGCGCTCCTCACGGAACTGCCTCCATTTGCCGAGGCCGAACCAGCCGACAACTGCGGCCAGAACCAGCAACAGGGCAAGGCGGACGATGCTTTTCAAGAAGGATTTCCGGAGAGGCGCAGACAACTCCGGCGGAACAACTGCCATGCCACAATTAAACCGCAAAGTCCCGCACCCGCAAGCCCGGGGTGGAATTCAGGAATGATCACCTGGGTGTAATTGACATCGGACAGGGATATTTTCTGGTCGCCCTTGGCGGGGTCGGTGTTGGCCCAGGAAAATTGCACCTGGGACACCACGGCGTTGCCGAAACTGATGAAGACATTGCCTGCGGAGGAGTTGCCACCCGCATTGGCCGTGCGACCCGTGACAACAGTGTTAGTGCCGTTGAGTGTGACCAGGTTGTCGGCCGAGCCCGTTACAGTTGTGGCTGCCACGATGGTGCCATTGAGCAGGAGGCCGGTGATGCCGCTGATCTGATCAATCCATGTGCCGGCACCGTAATCGACATCGAAGATGCTGAAACTCACATTGGTCACGCCGAATGTGTAGTTGGTGAATGCGATGACAACGTTCAGATCCGGGCTGTTAGTGGTCTGGTTGGCATAATTGAAAGCCAGAGTCTTTTGCCCGGTGCCACCGTTGTAGGCTGTGTTGACGACGGGATAACCGGCGCCCCAATTGCCGCCGCTGTTGGTGAGAGTGATGGTGGTATCGTTGCCGGCATGGCTGGGGTCATTGTTAAAGGACTGGCTGACACTGCTCCCGATGGCGGGGGCTCCCGCTGTCCAGTTGCCTGCGGTGCCCCAATCCAAAACGGCGGCGCGGGCGGAGCCGAAAGACAAGCCCGTCAGCCCGGAAACAATTAGAAACCCCCAACGTAAACCCCCCACAGACATTAGAGATTATAATAAACATAAAGGAGACGAGTTAGCAAGATTAATGAAATTCAGAACTTATCCCATACCGGTCGTCACTTTTTTATAAATAATACTTGCCTGACAAACGTTAGTACGTCATTTAGTCGATACCTATCAACCTACTATGAATACAAACATCATCCGTACAGCCGCTTTGGCGGCACTATTGGCCTGCTGGGCGCTACCCGTCTTTGCAGCGGCATCACCCCTGGGCGTCAAAATCAAAGCCATTAACAAGGATCTCAAAATCCTCAAGGCACAGATCGCTGATCCCGCCCAAAAAGGTGCGAATATCCAGATCGTCGCCGATCTGAAGCAAACAACTCTGGACCTGCGCGGCATGGAACCGGCCAAGCTGCAGCAGGTTCCGGCTGTTGAACGCGTGAGGTTCATGGCGGATTACAAGGCCGCGCTCGGCGAAATGCTGGGGGACATTGATGGTCTGGACAAGGCGTTGCACCGCAGTGATGCCGATGAATCCAAGGCGTTGCTGAAAAAAATCGCCAAGGAAAAGAACAAGATTAACAGCACCTACATCAAAGCGGCCAAAAAATCCTGAATCCGCCCGGGGCCGGTGAAGAATCATTCACCGGCCCGCCCGGCCTGGCGGGGTTCTGGTGATTGATCCAGGCTTTAGGCGCGGCACGCGCAGGCACACAAAAGAACACGTTTCCCCCGCAGCGCAGGCTTCCATGCTTGTTATTGCATGTTTTTCCGATAATTTTAGTTGGTGAAGCCGCTGTCATTTGAGGAATTAGCCGCCATGCCTGTACTCAGGCATTACGAGGAATCCTTTCAGAAGGCGACCGGGGTTTCATTGAAACTAGTTCCGCCCCACGAACCCAAACAGCGGTTCAGCTATGGGCATGGCGAGAATGCCTTTTGTGCCTTGGTGGCGGGCACTGCAGTCGGGTGTGAGGCCTGTCTGGAGGCGCAGGCACGACTTCAACAAAACGCCGCCAAAAAACTGGGGATGCAACAGGCCTATTGTTTTGCGGGCCTGACTGAAATTGCGATTCCAGTGCAGGTCGGGGGGAAACACGTGGCCACGTTGATGAGCGGTCAGGTTTTCCGCCGGGAACCAACCCAGCGCGATTTCGAGATGGTGCTGGAAATGCTTGAGGGAGGGCTGGAAAAAGACCAGGAGAAAAAAGCCCGCAAGGCTTATTTCGAAACCATCGTGGTCCCCTTGGACAGGCTGCAGGCCATCATCCAGTTGCTGGTTGTCTTTGCCCAGCATTTGGCTGACGACTTCAGCCGGCATTTGATGGCCAGTGTGGATTCCGAGCATCCCATAGTCAGTAGTGCCAAAAAATTTGTGCAAGAGCATGCCGGGGAGGTTCTCGCGCTTGAAGAGGTGCTGCAGCACGTCAAAGCAAGCCGGTTTCATTTCTGCAAGCTTTTCAAGAAAAGCACCGGCATGACTTTCACGGAATACGTGGCCCGTGTCCGGGTGGAAAAGGCGAAGAATCTGCTGCTGGACCCTTCCCTGCGCATTTCCGAAGTGGTTTTCGCCTCAGGCTTCGGCTCCATTCCCCAGTTTAACAGCGTGTTCAAGCGCTGTGTGGGCATGCCTCCGACGGCATACCGGTCTCTACTGCGCTCGTCGCCGGTTCATTAAACTGCCTAGCTCACACCGCGAAGGGTGTGAAAAAGCCGGTTTAAAAGTGATGCTCCCCGACCGGTCTGCTCTCGGTGTGCGCCCCCAATAGCCAAGCAGCAAAAGCCAACCCGCAAGTAGCCGGTTCGGCGGCACCTAAGCTATAAACACAGGGTTATGTATAAGTTGTCGTGTATCAAACCCCGAACTCCATAAATCTATGAACAAACTCATCTCGTTAAAAAAACGGCTGTCCGCATGCGGTGTAGGCGTGGTTGTGGTCATGGCCCTGTCTTCCTTCGTCCTGTCTCCAGTCTTTGCCGGTGACAATGCCAAAACGGACAAGGATTCAGACAAAGCTGCAGATAGCGCCAAGCTCAGCGGGGCAGATTTGTATGCGATCAACTGCAATCGCTGCCATGCCGAGCGTTATCCCAAGGAATTTCAATCGAGCCAGTGGACCACGCTCCTGACGCACATGCGTGTCCGGGCCAACATCCCAGCCTCCCAGGCCAGGGAGATCCTCAAATATCTCCAAAGTGAGAGTGGAAATTAAGCCAAGGACCTACGCCAATGAAAATCAAACATAAATTTTTTACAGTAGTGATGGTTGCCGCCTGGATGGGAATGGTTCAGCCGCCCAACGCCCGGGCCGTGGTGAGTGATGAGGACTTCAAGAAACTGACCGATCTGGTCGGACAGCTCAGCGAAAAGGTTCAGTCCCTGGTGCAAACACACGAACAGGATCAGCAGACCATCAAGCAACTGCAGGATCAGCAGGGAAAAACCAGTGAACTGGCCACTGATGCGCAACAAAAGGCCGAAGCCGCTACGCAGCAATTGCAGCAGCCGGTGGATCCGGTCGTCAGTGCCGCCAGTGCGGCGCTGCACAATGTTGTCCTGGCCGGGGATGCCGAGATTCAGTTCGGCCGCACTGCCGGACAGCACGGCGGTTTTGCCCTGGCCGATTTCGCCCCGATTCTGCTTTATCGGGCGAATCAGAACATTCTCTTTGAGGCGGGGTTCGATGTCAGGTTGCAAAATGGCGGCCTGGCGCTGCAAAGCGGGGCTACCGGCAATCAGGGGGCGCAAACCAACATTGATCTGAGTTTCGCGCAGTTGGATTACCTGATGAATGATTATGTCACCCTGGTGGCAGGCGACATGCTGTTGCCTTTGGGCACCTACTCGGAGCGGGCGGCAGGCTTTCTCAATAAAATACCTGATGATCCTCTGGCGCGTTCAATTCTGCCCGGCAGCGGGGTGGGAGCCCAGTTGCGCGGATCCGTGGCCGTGGGTAACAAGGGCGAAATGCTGACGTATTCAGTCTATGGCGTCAATGGACCGGGCTCAGTCGATGGAACGGGCAACTCCATGTACACAGACAGCAACGGGAACAACGGCCAAAATTTGGATCTGGGCAGCAATGTCGGCGTCAATGCCGACGGCACCCAGGCCAACCTTCATAACAATCCGAGCGGCGGTGGCCGGGTGGGCGTCTTCGTTCCATTCCAGGCGCACTACGACATGGAACTGGGACTTTCCGGTCAGACGGGAGAGTGGGATCAGTCCGGCCACAAAATGTGGACGGGGGCCGTTCTGGATGCCGCGGTTCATATCAGCCCCTTCTTTGAAATGAAAGGTGAATACATCAACACCTGGGTGCAGACAGAGGATATCGGCACATACAAGCCCAGCGGTTGGTGGGTTCAGGCAGCCTACAAAATGGCCGGTCTGGATCTCGACATGCCCTACATCAGCAATGTCGAACTGGTTTCACGGTATGACACGCTTAACGATGGTTTGGGGACCAAAACGGGCCGGGCCACGGCCGGTGTGGTCTATTATTTCACCAATACCCTGCTGGCGGAGGGGGACTATGAATGGCTGAGCAGCCGCGGTCCCAATGCCATGCCGGACAGTGCATTCATCCTGCAACTTTCCTACGGATTCTAAGCCGGGCACAAATTTAACCTGAACAAAAAACAACAATACAAATGGAGCCGTCACCTATGATCATGACACTGAAACCAACCCGTCTTTTGGTGCTAACCGCATTTATTCTGGGCGGGACCGTCGCCGTCCGCGCCGCCGATCAACTGGATCCCGAAACGAAGGCCCGGGTCGAACGTTTTGAAAAAGGCCCGGCCACCATCAATGTCTCCAGCTATCCCCAGGGTATCAAGGACAACTACGAGGTGTTCGCCCAAAAATGCACCCAGTGCCATAAGTTGAGCCGTCCGATTAATTCTGACTACGCGCTGCCCGATGAATGGTCGCGCTACGTCAAGCGTATGATGCACAAACCCGGCTCTGGGATCGGCGGGGATGAAGGAAAGAAAATTTACGAGTTCCTGGTCTATGATTCCAGCGTCCGCAAAAAAGCCCTCCTGGACGAGAAACTGGCCAAGGCCACCCCTGCGGAAAAAGCCGACGCACTAGCCAAGATCAAGGAAATCAACGACAAGTACAGCAAGTAGTCGTCGGCACCGGAAATTGCGGGAGTGCAGGAAATCTATACAGTAGAGGTACCGGATGTGAATTACTTCTCGCGACAGGTTCTCTGTCGCGAGGGTTGTCCGGTGCGTACGGATTCCGGCGCCTATGTGCAGGCCATTGCCGAGGGGCGTTATGAAGAGGCCTACATCATCGCCCGGACGCCCAATCCCTTTGCTTCGATCTGCGGACGCGTTTGTGCCGCACCCTGCGAGGCCAAGTGCCGACGCGGCGCCTTGGATGCCTCCGTCTCCATCCGCGCCTTGAAGCGGTTTGTGTGCGAAAAATTCGGCGTTGAATCCGTCAATTTTGATATTACCGGTGTTTATCCGGAGCTCAGGGATCCGTGCCGGGTACAAATCGGCGGCAAACGCAAGGTGGCGGTCATCGGGGGCGGGCCGGCGGGTTTGTCCTGTGCCCATGAATTGGCGCTGATGGGTTTTGCTCCGGTTGTGTTTGAGGCGCACAATCTCGCCGGCGGCATGTTGGTGCTGGGCGTGCCGGAATACCGCTTGCCGCGCGACATCATCCAGGCAGAGATTGACGCCATTGCATCGCTGGGTGTGGATATCCGGCTCAATACGCGTTTGGGCCGGGACTTCACACTCGCCAGTCTGAAGGAGCAGGGTTTTGAAGCCGTATTTCTGGGCATCGGAGCGCACAAGAGCCGTGAGCTGGCCATTGATGGTGTGCAAAACGACGGTGTGCTGCGGGCCATCGATTTTTTACTGAACGTGAATCTTGGCTACCGTGTGACATTGGGCCGCAAGGTGGTTGTCATCGGCGGCGGCAATGTGGCTTTTGACGTGGCACGGTCGGTTGTTCGACAGGCGGAAAAAATCGCGGGCATGAATGAAGAGGAATTGCGCGCCGCCCTGCATACCGCCACTGCGTCGCTGGAGGAATTGACGGATCGGGAGAGCGAGGCGCCCGACCAGGTCCGCCTGGCGCTGGATGTGGCGCGGGAGGCCATTCGCAAGGGTGTTCCCGAAGTTCACATGTATTGCCTGGAAAATCTCAGCGAGATCCCGGCTGCGCATGAGGAAATCGAGGAGGCGCAAAAAGAGGGAATACGGCTTCACACCCGCTTTGGTCCGAAACGCATCATCGGTGCCGACGGCAAGGTTACCGGGATTGAATTGAACAAAGCCAGCCGGGTGTTTGACGAGAACCGGCGCTTTAACCCGCAATTCGTCGAAGGCAGTGAGGAAATTGTCGATTGTGACACGGTCGTGCTGGCCATAGGACAATCCGCCGATCTGACATGGATACGACCGGAGGATAATTTGAAGGTTACGCCGCGGGGTACACTGCAAACAGATCCAGTGACCATGGCCACCTCACGGCCGGATGTGTTCGCGGGCGGCGATGTTGCCTTCGGTCCGCGCATCATCATCACCGCTGTTGCGGAAGGCAAGCGGGCGGCAAACTCAATTGCAAAATTTCTCGTCGGCCATGTGCCCCCGGCTCCGGTGCAGGCGCGCGTGACCATTTACGACAAACAGCAATACCGGATGAAGCCGGATTACGAGAAATTCGTCCGTCAATCGCCACCGACCCTTGCCCTGGACCGCCGCATCGGAGTGGCGGAGGTGGAAAAAGATTATCCCGAAATTGCCGCACGCCGGCAGGCGGACCGTTGTTTGAAATGCCATGTTGGCCCGGTGTTCAACGGGGATGAGTGCATTCTCTGCGGTGGCTGTGCCGATGTGTGTCCGGAATATTGCCTGCGTTTGGTGGATGCGGCGGATTTGCGCGGCAATGAAAAACTTCAGGCCGCCTTCCTCGGCCGTTACGGCCGCGCCCCCTTGCGCGGGGAACAGGGAGCCATTATCAAGGATGAAACAAGCTGCATTCGTTGCGGACTTTGCGCGGCGCGCTGTCCCACGGGTGCGATTACGATGGAGAAGGTTGAACTGATACCTGCATGATATGAACGACACCCCCACGGACAACAGTGTTTCCCGGCGCGGTTTTTTCCAGCTCACTCTGGGCTGGTTGGCTGCCGGGTTTGCCGCCAGCGCCACGGCCGCCGGTGCCCTGCGCTTTCTCATCCCGAATGTACTCTTCGAGCCCAGTGAGGAATTCAAGGCGGGCAAACCGGATGATTATGCCGATGGCTCGGTGACTTTTCTGGAGGACGAGCGGGTTTTTCTGGTGCGCAAGGGCAACACCTTCCGCTGTCTCTCGGCCGTATGCACGCATCTGGGATGCACGGTGAATCGTGCCGAACAGGGATATCACTGTCCCTGTCATGGCAGTGTGTTTGACGACCAGGGTGTGGTCAAAGGAGGACCGGCGCCGCGCGGTCTGGAATGGTTTGCGGTGACCTTGAGCAAGGACAACCGCATTGTGGTGGACAAAAGCCAGCGTGTCAGCGCTGAGAAATACCTCGTATTGTGAATATTCCCCGACCCGGACAAGTTTGGAAATGGTTGTTGCAAACGCGCGTGGGCCGCTCGATTTTCCGGGTGGGCCTTCCGGAGAGCAATCTCGAGCGATCCCAGGCCATGGTCTCCAGTTTCCTGCTGCACGTGCAGCCGGCCAAGGTGCACCGCCACTCGCTTAAAGCCTCCTACTCCATGGGCCTCGGCCTGATCTCGCTTTACCTGCTTTTCATCCTGGTGGGTACCGGAACTCTGCTGATGTTTTATTACGTCCCGAGCACGGACCGGGCTTACAACGTGATGAAGGATCTGCAGTTTGTCGTGTCGGCCGGACTGGTACTCCGCAACATGCACCGCTGGGCCGCGCATCTGATGGTGTTTTTTGTCATCCTGCACATGTGCCGCGTGTTTTACACCGGGGCCTACAAAAGTCCGCGCGAGTTCAACTGGGTGATCGGCGTGATGTTGTTCCTGGTCACGCTCGGGTTGAGTTTCACCGGCTACCTTCTGCCGTGGGATCAACTGGCTTTTTGGGCCATCACAGTCGGCACGAACATTGCCGCTTATGCGCCGTTGGTCGGACCCAAGCTGCAATATCTCATGCTCGGCGGTCACACCGTCGGACAGGAGGCTTTGACACGGTTTTACGCCCTGCATGTGATTGTCCTGCCCGGCATTACTTTTTTCATGGTGTCCGTCCATCTCTGGCGCGTGCGCAAGGACGGCGGTCTGTCACGTCCCGCAGAAGGGGGCGACAGCGTACAACGCATCGCCCTCGACCAACTGCCCACCAACAAGAGCTACGGATTGATGGAGCTGGCCCGTGGCACAACACCGCAGGTCGGAAAAAATCCGGAAGACGAGGTTTTCTCGTGGCCCCATCTGATTTTCAGGGAAATCCTTTTGTTTCTCGTGGTGGCGGTGGTGCTTTTGGTTCTGGCCATCTTTTTCAATGCGCCGCTGGAGGAATACGCCAACCCGGTTCATCCGCCCAATCCCGCCAAGGCGCCCTGGTATTTCCTGGGCTTGCAGGAACTGGTGAGTTACTCCGCGTTCTGGGGCGGTGTGGTGGTGCCCGGAATACTGGTGGGCGTGTTGATGCTGCTGCCGTATATCGACCGTAAAGTTCATGGGGTCGGACGCTGGTTTGCCCGGGAACGGATTCTGGCCAATTCCATTTTTACAGTCTGCCTGATTGTGGCCGTGGTGTTGACTCTCATCGGCAGTTTCTTCCGCGGCCCGAACTGGTCGTGGCAGGAGCCGTGGAAAAAACCGGCCGCCATGACGGAGGGTCATTGATATGCAAAATGACTCGCTGCACAAGTTTTACGGCTGGTTCACGTTTTTAGGTCTCCTGGTGGGCTGCCTGGTCGTGCTGGGCTACTACAAGGACGAATACCGGGAGTGGAAGGAATACCAGCACAGGTTCATCCAGGAGGAAACCAAGCGCGCCACCACGCCGCAGCAGAGGGCGCTGGCCGAGCGCACGCCGGTGGAAATCCGGCAGATTATCCTGCCCGATCTCAATCGGGTGGACCGTTGCACCAGTTGCCATCTGGCCGTGGAGGATCCGAGCTACGGCGGCTATCCCCAGCCGCTTTCCTACCATCCCCAACATGGCCAGCATCCCTTCGAGCGTTTTGGCTGCACCGTCTGTCATCGCGGCCAGGGCCGGGCCACCACCAAGGCGGATGCCCACGGCTACGTCGAGCATTGGGACGAACCCATGCTGCCGCTGAAATACATACAGGCTTCCTGCGGCAAGTGTCATGAGGCGGGGGACAATCCCAGCGCGCCGGAACTGGCCCGCGGCCAGCAGATTTTTGAAACGGTGGGATGCCGCGGTTGCCACAAACTCGCCGGCGCGGGCGGAATTCTTGGACCGGAACTGGACAAGGTGGGCGCCCGCCGTTCTCCGGAATGGCTGAAAAAACATTTCCTGTCGCCCGCCAGCGTTTCTCCCGGCTCCGGCATGCCGCCGCAAAAATTGGCGGAGAAGGATTTGGACGCTATCATTCTATTCATGCTCAGCCAGACGGGCGAAACCGCCCCGGGCTATTACGCCTCCATGAAAGTCATTCCCAGTGCCGCGCAGGGACAACGCTTGTTCCAGCAAAAGGGTTGTATGGGTTGTCACATGGTGGACGGCAAGGGCGGTGTGGTCGGTCCAGCCCTGGACAATGTCGGCTTGCGTCGCACACCCGAATGGATACTCAAACATTTCCGCGATCCGCAAAGTGTCAGCCCCGGATCAGTGATGCCGCGGTTTGGCTTCACCGAGTCCGAGGCCCGTGCCCTGACGGAATTTCTGGTGCACTTGCGGGATCAGAAAGTGGCCCTGAGTCTCCCCCAGCTCCTGGGCCCGGTGGAGCGCGGTCATGAAGTCTTCCGCAAATACGGCTGTGCCGGTTGCCATGGCCAGGACGGCAAGGGCGGAGTGCCGAATCCGAACGCCAAAACGGCCGGATTGGTTCCGGATCTCATCCACGTCGCCGATGGTTACACCAAGGACGAACTCAGGGCGCGCATCGTCAAGGGTCAGCGCGAGATCAATGCCATGGATCCGAAACGTCCTGCGCCACCGCTGTACATGCCTGCTTGGGGGGGCACCATTGGTGAAGCGGAGATTGACGACTTGGTGGCCTATCTCCTGAGTCTGAAGCCCAAGGGCGAGGACGCGGGCTTTTAACCCGGATTTCTCACGCCCCGAGAGAAATCCGCACGGAGTGCGGAAAAGATCGGGACGCTTGGGCGTCCTGTCTGAAGCGAAAACTCATTTTGCCCTGAGCAGCAGCACAGGGATACTGATGCGGTGCTGGACGTGGCTGGCGGTGCTGCCGAGGAATACATCACCCAGAAACCTGTGACCGTGCGTGCTCATGGCCACCAGATCACATCCCTTTTCATTGATCCAGTTGACGATTTCACGGGCGGGCTCGCCGTAAGCCAGTTCGGCTGTGGTGGGGATTCCAGCGGCTTGAAACTCGGCCCGCACCTTTTCCAGATACGCGGTGTCGTCGGTGATTTCAGGACTGACAGCATCCGGTCCATAAGTGCGGGCGGCCCAGCCATCGGCCACATGCAGTAATACAACATGGCTCCGGGCAAGTTGGGCAAGCGCCTGGATGTGCTCAATGATGGCCCGGTCGGTGGGGGTGCCGTCCAACGTTACCAGTATGGTCTTGTACATAGAATTGGTTTAGCCGCCGGTGATGACCTGCCAGGCCGACCTCAGGGAGTCCGGCAATCCGAAAATGTCCATGACGGTGATGAGAATCGCGCTTCCCCAGCCGGCAAGCAACAGAAACCAGCCCAGCTTCCAATTCCCCATCCTCCGGCGTGAGCTGGTGAAGTGCAGCAGCGGGAACATGGCGAAGGGCAGTTGCAGCGCCAACACCACCTGACTGAGCGTGAGCAGATCGTTGACACTGCTGTTGCCGCGTATCCCGATGACAAGAACGGCCGGGATGATCGCCAGCGCCCGCGTGATCAAGCGCCGGAGCCACGGTTGGATCCGCCAGTGCATGAAGCCTTCCATCACCACCTGTCCGGCCAGCGTCCCGGTGATGGTGCTGCTTTGGCCGCTCGCCAGCAGGGCCACCACAAAGAGGGTGCTGGCGGCCGCCGTGCCCATCAGGGGGGCCAGGGTGAGATAGGCAATGCGAATCCAGTCGCTGTCCGGGCTGAAGGCCACCGTCTGGCCGCCCGCCACAGTCACGTTGGTCTTGCCGTAGAAAACGATGGCGGCGAGCACCAGGATGGCCGCATTGACGAAGAAAGCGATGGCCAGGGCGACGACGGAGTCGATGGCGTTAAACCGTATGGCGCTGCGGATGGAGGCCTCGTCCCGTTGCAGTTTGCGGCTTTGTACAAGGGCGGAGTGCAAATACAGGTTGTGCGGCATGACGGTGGCACCGATGATGCCGATGGCCATGTAAAGCATGCCTGCCTGACGGAGGCCGGGAGTGAGGAGGGCGTGCCCCATCTCCAGAAAGTCGGGGTGCATTTGCGGCAGGACAAAGATCTCGATGAAATAGCAGACACCGATGGTGGCCACCAGCAACAGGACGATGGCCTCGATGGTGCGCATGCCATAGCGTTGCAGCCCCAGCAGCAGGAGCACATCCAGCCCCGTGATCATCACCGCCCAAAGCAGGGGGATGTGGAACATGAGATTGAGAGCGACGGCGCTGCCCAGCACTTCGGCCAGGTCACAAGCGCCGATGGCGAGTTCACAAAACAGCCAGTTGGGCCAGCGTATCCAGTCGGGATACCAGTCCCGACAGCATTGGGCCAGGTCTTTGCCGGTGACCACTCCCAGTCGTGCGGCAATGACCTGCATGAAGATGGCCATCAAACTGGCGAGGCCGACCACCCACAGCAGCCCGTATTTGAATTGGGCGCCGGCGGCCAGGTCGGTGCCCCAGTTGCCCGGGTCCATGTAGCCGACGCTGATGAGAATGGCCGGGCCGATGAAAGCGCGCCACTTCTGCCAGAACCCGGCGCCGGGCCGGGGAACGGCCACGGTGCCGTGCACATTGGAGAGGGACAGCTGGTCCGGAGGGGTCACGGGCTGGATGACCTCTGCCGGGGGAAGGGATTCGCTATTCATGTACTCGTTTTGGGCCCGACCGGGTCCTGCGGTGTCCGTATCCGGGTTGGATCCGCACGTAGCCAGGGCAAGATCATGTAACTATGGCTACACTTTCAAAACTGGACTGTCAAACGGTTTTTGGTAGTTTGTGGCCGACATGGCTCCGCTCCCCAAACGTACAGGCCCAGTCCGGAAAAAACGGCGCCCCCGCCCTTCCGAGACCCAAACCCACGCCCTGCGTCGCACCC
>Ga0075014_100000138_pt1 | contig 22479 bp, 20 predicted proteins | sample AleBraG_ABR_2014_FD_71472 | JGI IMG/M metagenome (GOLD analysis project Ga0075014, IMG submission 71472) | Freshwater sediment microbial communities in response to fracking from Pennsylvania, USA - Alex Branch Run_MetaG_ABR_2014 | ecosystem: Environmental > Aquatic > Freshwater > Creek >... | reverse complement strand
CGGCCACCCCTTACCCAGATCATCGTTCGCCTTGACCTCTGCTTCTCTCCAGCGTAGCCTCTCCCAGAACATTTCGCGCCTTCAGGAGGCTCGCCCATGGTCTCGCTCACCGCCCTCTGGCTCCCCATTCTGCTGGCTGCCGTGATCGTCTTCGTCGCAAGTTCCATCATGCACATGCTGCTTCCCTACCACCGCAGCGACTACCGCCAACTTCCCGACGAAGATAAAGTTCGCGCCGCCATGCGCGCCGCCGGCGTGACGCGTGGCGTCTACGTCGTTCCTTACTGCACGCACAAAGACATGAAGTCCCCCGCCATGGCTGAAAAGTACAAAGAAGGCCCCAACGCCGTGATCAACGTCTTCCCTCCCGGCCCGCCCGCTATGCCGAAGTTCCTCGGCCAGTGGTTCGCTTTCTGCCTCGTCGTCGGCTTCTGCGCCGCCTACCTTACCGGACGCACCGTCGCCTCCGGCGCCCACTACCTCATCGTCTTCCGCGTAGCCGGCACCGCCGCCTTCCTAGCCTACAGCGTCGGCAATCTCGCCAACGGCATCTGGAAAGGCCAGCCCTGGAGTAACGTGCTCAAGGAAGTCATCGACGGCCTGATCTACTCCCTGCTCACCGCCGGCACCTTCGGCTGGCTCTGGCCCAGATAGAAGTTCTGTGGAGGGGCGAGCGTCCTCGCCCGCCCAGTTTCGCTCTTCTCTTAAGCGCGTTGAATTACGGTGAGACGGGATTGCCCACCCGCCTCCCCTCCTGCTATCTTCTCCCTCGTACCTCGCAGGCCCCGCGCATCCCCGGATGCCACCCACAATAAGGGGCCTTACCCACGTTCCTTTCTCGCGGGAACCTGGATGGAGGAGATGCGAGCACACTTGAGGTGTGCGCTCTCCTCCGGAGCCCGCCTCACCCAAAAGGAGACTCTTATGCACCTGACCAAGCTCACACCCAACCTCTTCGTCCGCGATGTCGCTGCCGCCATGGATTACTACTGCACCGTCCTCGGCTTCACCCGGGGACAAACCGTTCCCGAAGCCACACCGTACATTTTTGGCATCGTCACCAACGGCCCGGTTGAAATTTTCTTCAACGACCAGAAAGCCGTCACCGCCGACCACCCCGACCTCGCGCGCCTTCCCATTGGTGGCGCGCTCACCCTCTATATCGAGGTCGACGCTGTTGACGCCCTGTTTCAGAAAGTGCAAAAACACGGCGCCAGGATCAACATGCCCCTGACCGACCAGTTCTACGGCATGCGCGAATTCGGCATGATCGATCCCGAAGGCTGGATGCTCACCTTCGCCCAACACATCCAGAAGTAAAGCTCGTGTGGGGGCGGGCGACTCGCCCGCCCAGCCGAGTCGGAGACTCGGCAGCCTCTCCCCCGGCAAAGACTCAATCAGAAGCACACCCATCCCTACGGCCGGTACGCCTCCTTCATCCTCTCCCGCGCCCTCTGTGCCCGCTCCGTCCCCCCATCCACCGCCACCGCCGCCTCATACTTCCTCAGGGCCGCTTCCCGCCTCCCCGCAGCGTCATACATCTCTCCCGCTTCCAGCAATCCCTGCTGTTTCACATCCGGATCACACTGCGCCACCTGCTCCACCCTCTCATACGCCTCTGCCGCCGCGCTGTACTCCTTCCCCGCTCGCCGAATGTCCCCCAGCGCCAGCGCCGCCATCTCATAGCGCGCATGCGGATACTGCCCCCGCTTCCCCGCCTCCCATACTTTCCCGTAAGCCGCTACAGCATCCTCATACCGCCCCGCCGCCCGTTGCAGGTTCCCTTCTTCCAGCGCAATCAGAAGATTTTGCGGATACCGCGCCGTCAGATCATGCACCAGCTTCAATGCCTCGTCGTAGCGCTGCTCCCGCCGCAGAAACAGCACCAGCAGGACTTTCGCATCTACCGACGTCTCTTTCCCTTCGCGCGCCGCGACGTAAAGCTCTTGAATCCCACGCTCCTTGTTCCCCCCAAACCCCACAATGGCCGCCGCCACCTTCACCGCCCAGGGCAAACTCCCGACCACGTAGTCGTGCGTCCCCACAATGAATTTCGCATCAGCGAATCTGGGATCCATCTCCAGCACCCGATCATGATCATGCCGCGATCCCATCGCCGCCCGCAGCGCCGCAAACCATGAGCGCTCGATCAACCCCGTGTATGTCGCCGCCATGCCTCGCGTCACCCCGCGCGCATACAGCAATTGAACATCTTTGTCGTTCCCCGCCAGCCGCCTCTCTTCCAGTTGCTTCGCACGTTCGAGCAATTCGCGAATGCGCCGCTTCGCCTCATCGCTCGCCGGACGCCGCGGCTTTCCCACAAAACTGTCACTCGCATAGTCTCCCGTGTTGAGCGCCCCCATGCGATACAGTTCGCGAATCAGCACCACCGAAACCAGGTGATTCACCGCGAACGGATCGTCCGGCTTCTGCGCCAGCGCCTTCTCCATGTCGTCAACGGCGCCCGCGTAATCCATGTTGTAGAAGCGATCGAACCCGCGCGCCGTCAGCGCCTCCGCCGACAGGGCGTCTCCAGCCCTCGCCAGACCCGGCAGAATGAGCCAGATTGCGGAAAGCAGAATGAATGCGGATTTGTGGCGCGTCGTCACAGCTGGATTCAGTCTAACGTTCTCAGCTTCGACGGGTGCGGGTCAATCGGCGCAGTGTCATCTCTCCCTGAAGAGACAAGTGTCGCCGAATGAGCTATTTACAACACGAGATCAACCGCGGCTCGGGGGCTCAGGCCCGATGCCCGTCCGGCGAACGTCGGCGCAACAGGTCCTCCACGTCGCCCAATTGTTCACCAATCAGGTTCAGCTTCCGCGCCAGCCCCTGAATGTCGCCTGCCGCTCGCCGATTGACATCAAAGTCCAGTTCGCTGCGCAGCCGATCTTTCGTGTCCTGCCGGTTCTGGCTCATCATGATCACCGGCGCCTGGATGGCGGCCAACATCGACAGAAACAGGTTCAATAAAATAAACGGGTACGGATCCCAGGCTCTCCCGCGCAACACGATGTTGGTCCCGGAGTAGGTCACGAGCACGATACCGAACAGGATGATGAACGTCCAGGACCCGCCGAACCGGGCCACGGTGTCTGCGATCCGTTCGCCGAAAGTGGCTTCCGCCTCGATGATCTCGTTCGGACTGCGGCTCGCCCGCCCCCTCACCAGTTGCTGCGCCGCATGAAACTGCCGCCCCAGCACCGTCAGCATATCCATGCCCGCCATCGGTTTGCGCTGCAGCAGCACGGCAATGTCGCCGCGATCCACTTCCAGACAAACCGTTTCATCCACCGCCACCGCCGTCGTCTGGTGCGGCGTCTGCTCCAGCATGGAGGCAAAGCCGAAAAACTCTCCGTGTGTGGGTTCGTCCACCACCACTTCCTGGTGATCCTCATCCACCGTTGTCAGCCGCACCCTTCCTGACACCATGACGTAAGCCTGCCCGCCCGACTCCCCCATTTTGTAGATGCGCTGCCGCGGCGTAAACGTCTTCAGTTCGACCTGTCCCGCCAGCACGGTTGTTTCTTCCTCATCGAGCAACGCAAACAGCGGCACGTGCCGCAGAACTTCCGGATTGCAAGCCATGGATCACTCCTGAACTTCTCACTAAAGTGTGGGACTGAGCATTGTACCGAGGCGAGTTGTAATGGGAAATTCGCCCCTGTCGGGATGGACGCTCACCCCTTTAGGCCTGGGTCGTGAGGTGATCGCGCAGCGCTGTTCGCAGGCAACTTCCGGTTTGCTCGTCATCTGACCAGAATCCGAAACCGTCCAGATCGTGAGCGCAATGGCGCGTTTACGATACCGATCTGGAAGTATTGCAAATTCAGGAGTAGGCTGCTGTGCGTGAGAACAGAGGCACTTACCCACACTGCTCGCTGGCATATCTTGTTGTGCGCCGTTTTCTGTTTGCTCGCGATCCTGCCCTTCGGGTACGCGCAAAGCATTACCGACCTCAAGAGCAAGGCTGAGGACGGTGATGTACAAGCACAATCGGCCCTTGCCAGGGCGTATCACCTAGGTGAAGGAATCGAGAAGGATGAGGCACAAGCCGTGCGGTGGTGGAAGAAGGCCGCGGAGCATGGTGATACGGCGGCGGAAGTCAGCCTTGGAACTGCTTATTCACTTGGAGCAGGGGTTCCAAAAAACTACGACGCAGCCGTCCGCTGGTACACGAAAGCTGCCGATCAGGGCTATGCAGAAGGCCAGCGGAACCTAGCATTCCTCTATCACTCGGGACAGGGCGTTCCGAAAGACGACGCTGCAGCCGTGCGCTGGTACACCAAAGCCGCCGATCAGGGCAATGTACAGGCCCAGTCGGATCTTGCAGCACTTTATCACTTGGGTGGACAGGGTGTTCCGCAAGACGACGCCGCAGCTGTGCGCTGGTGGAAGAAAGCCGCCGAGCAAGGCGATGTAACGGCTCAAGGCAATCTCGGAACGGCGTATGGCTTAGGAACGGGTGTTCCGAAAGATAATGCTGAGAGTCTGCGATGGCACACCAAGGCTGCCGAAAATGGCAACGCAGCTTCCCAGTTCAGCCTAGGAGTGTTCTATCTCCAGGGCACTGGAGTCCCGAAGGACGAGGCAGAGGGAGTCAAGTGGCTGCGCAAGTCCGCCGATCAGGGCAATGCTGCCGGTCAGTTCTGGCTTGGAGCTGCGTATTACTCTGGCACAGGCGTCGCAAAGGACACCGCCGAAGCTTTGCGTTGGGATCGCAAGGCAGGTGACTAAGGCTACGCGGCGGCTCAATACAACCTCGGACAGGCTTACAACTTAGGGAACGGCGTCGAAAAGGATCCCGCCGAAGCAGCTCGCTGGTGGCAGAAGGCTGCCGAACAAGGCATGGCAAAGGCTCAATACAACCTCGGGATGGCTTATCGCGCTGGTGCAGGCGTAGAAAAGGACAACCTGCAAGCGTATTTCTGGATCGCGATCGCGGCGTCAACCCTCGAACAAGGATTTGTCAAAGACTATCGCGACAAAGTCGAAGCAGTGCTCACACCAGCTCAGCTTGCTGATGTGCAGGAACACATTCGCAAATGGGAAGAGGCGCATCCGGCCACGCAGACAGCTTCATTAAATTCCTTACCAAGCGTCCCGCAGGATCAACAACAACAGACTCAAACCCAAGACCACCCGCAAGCACAAGCTCTTAGGCCCGTATTTGTCAAAGCAACCACCTGTGATGGAAAACTCGCGTCTGTCTTGTTTTCTTCTTTCAAAGAGGCAATCGCAACCTCGCAGCGACATGAGCTAGTTCGAGATCTGAGCGACAATGGCAAAATGGACACGGTACTAATCATCCAAATGGCTTGCGAAGAGCATAACAATTCTGTGTCGGTCAAGAGCGCCTACGGGATGGCGAAGTGTTTCGGTCCTAAGAACTGCCATGCAGCGTTAGACGGCCGCACGGGGAATGTTCTTTCGTGCGACCCGAACGGTGAGCCTATATGCGGCAAAGAACTGTTTAAAGAGTTCGAATATGTGTTAGCCACTACCGGGATCAGTGCGAAATTGGAGTGAATGAAAGAAGCGCAATGAGGCGGTGTCCATTTCAGAGCGCAGTCGGGCTCCTCGTTATCCCCTTCCGTACCCGTCACTGTCGTAAGATTGCCATAGCACTCACAGCCCTGGAGTCGGCTCGACACTGGGTTGTTGGTCGGCAAACCGGAAGTGACGTCTACACGGTTGCCGGCTAGGGCGCCTGCTGCAAAATCACGCCCGCGCTTCCGCCCAACGTATCGGTCTCCAGAACCACCGCCTGCGCATCGCTGGCCTTATAAATTGAAACCGCAAAGGGCATCCCCGAAGCAAAACCATAGCCCTGGCTGGGAGTGGTGATGTCCAACGCTGCCACCGAATGCCCCGCATGAGCCGCGTCGGCGGTGACCGTTGCCACCGCCGCCGCCCCCAGCATTGGATTCGGGTTCACCGTTGTCTGATCGTAGTCCACCGTACCCGCCAGGTTTCCCAAATTGCTGCTTAACCAACCGATGAGATCAATTTCATTCGCGGGATTGGAGCCTGGCACCGGATTACTCAGACCGAGCGCTTCACCCGCCGCGAACACACCGGAGGCTTTCTGTGGAATCAGCACGCCCGTTCCCACAATGCTCGCACCCGTATTCAACAGCAGGAATCCCCCTCCCCCGCTGGCATTGTTCGGATCGAGGATGTTCACTTTCGGGTCTACGATGTAGACGTTCCCCGTGAAGTTGGCCCCGGAGAGAATGAGTGTTCCTACCGGCGGATTGGTGAAGGCGTACGTGCCGCTGACTGCCTGCGCCGTGTTCACTACTCCACTCGCATTCAAGTCCGCCAACCCCGAGGTGATGGTACCCGCGCCATTGGATGTGACCTGTCCCGCAACCGCGCTTTGCCCGCTTGTGCCGTGGCCTGCCTGTTGAAACACAAAGTTGCCCGCAAGCGAAGCGTCGCTAATGTTGGCGGTCGATCCCTGCGCGTAGGCGCTGCCCCCGAAGAATTGGAACCCATCCACTTGCACCATGCGCACGACCGAGGGCGTTACGATGTAGTAAGCCATTCCCTGGCCGGAACTCAACGTCAGCGCGCCGCGGCCATTCGTGTCAGGAGCGGCAAAGCTGCCAGCAAGAAACGAAGAAGTATATACGCCGTCGATGTTGACATCGTACGTACCCGTGTTCAGCCGGCCCGCCCCGTCCGCCGTGAAATCACCGCCCGCGGCCACCATGTGCAACAGGTTTTGATCCGTGCCGCTCAACGTAAAGGAATACGGACCCGAGAACTGCGCTATCGTAAAGTTCGGTCCTGCGCTCTGCAAGTCGAACGTGCCGCTCGCCGGGTGTCCATCCACCTCCGCGATCAGGGCGTGCGATGTCGATGTCACGGCCAGACTGAACTTCACGGTCTTGGCCTTGGCCGTGGTGTATGTCATCGTGCCATGGCCATTGAAATCAATCACATAGGTTCCATTGGCAATCGCGTCGGCGACGTCGGAGCTCTGCGACGCCACGTAGTCCTGAATACCCGCCGTAATGTTCCCCGCGCCATCCAGCGTCACACTTCCCCCCAGCCACTTGATCCCGGCATTGAATGTGGGAGCGTTCAGCAGAAACGCGTACTTCCCTTTCAGGGTCACATTCGAGAACGGCGGCAGAATGGTCACGCTTGCGCTCGCCGTTTTCGACGTGTCCGTGACCGAAGTCGCCGTAATCGTGACGGACTTTCCCGCCGGAATCGCCGCGGGCGCCGTGTACGTCGCATTGGCGCCGCTGGCCGTCGACGTGGCGCTGAAGGAGCCGCAACTCCCTGTCGGAACGCAACTCCAGGTGACGCCAGCATTCGCGGCGTCGTGCGACACCGAGGCGGCTAGTGTCGCAGTCTTGTTGATGGCCAGACTCGACGGCGGCGCCGACGAGAGCACTACAGAAATGGGCTGAGGTCCGGAAGAGCCTCCGCCACAAGCACAAAGAATGGCCAATGCAGCCAGGATCAGGACGAGCAGCGTGCGCTTCATGGCGCCCCCGCGGGTCTCGCGCCGGTGTTCAACTATTCGCTGCCAAATCAACAACTTGGCGGGAGCGGCTAGCGAATGCGTCAGACCCTGTTTTGATTTCGAAAACCAGTGTAATTGTACCGCCAGTCACGAGCGGCGGTTCCTCGCGAGTAACACCCCAAAGGACATGAACACATGGGGAAGTCCGTAATCGGCTTCAGATCAGTCGCCAGCCCCTTGGTCCCGGAACCTCGCGAAGCACTTCCCGGTTCCAGAATTTTCGGGAAAATAACATCTCCCCCGTTTGAAAAACTTGCTCGAAGCGTAAAAGTTGCCCAGAATGGAACCGGAGCCTCCGCCTTTGACTCTTGGTATCACTATGACAGACAAGACATTACGGGCGCAGGCTTTTGGCCACTGGCGTGCCTTCCCTGTGGCAGAGGACGGCATCTTGGCGACAGAAGCTCTACCGAATCGGCAGGAATACTGGCGACCGCCTTCCGAAACTTCCAGTGCGGACGTCAGCACCGTCGCGTGTCGCCACTGTGGTGCCGAGTTTGTGCCAGGCGCCGGTTTCTGCCATGTCTGCGGCCTGACCCGTTCAGCCCCTGCCGCCCTCCCCGTTCACTGGACGCAGTACTTTGAACTCCAGTATTTGCAGCGCGCCTGGGGCTTATCGACCCCGGCGCTGGTGGCCTGCTGCGTTGGCGCTATCTGTGTCCTTGGCGCTTTGATGGTCGGCATTATTTCGAGCAACGACAGCGTGCGGCAGTGGGAAGACATTCAACTGGCGCGCGTGGAATGGCTGCTGGGAGCGGGTGTTTCCTTTGTCGTCGCCAATCTGCTCAAACGCCCTTAGGTTTTCCCCCGAAATCTCCCCCCGAGAGGATGGCCGCCGCAAGGCGGCCTTTTTTCTTGCTCACGCGCCGCAAGAATCGTGGCTACAATGTGGGGCATGCCCGAAGTGCTTGTCATTCTGGCTGCGGTGTTGGCCGCGCTGGGCGGCTACCGGTTGCTGCGCCGTCGCGCCCATCCAGCCAGCCCACCCGAAGATCCGCACCTCCTGGTTCCGGCATATCGTCGTGGTGGACCTCGAGGTCGCAGCGGCGCCGTCGCTCTCGAAGAGCCCGACGACAACTGATCCATCCATGTCCCCGGCATGATCAACACACAAGTACTGCCCAGCGACGAACCGTTTCTGCGCCGTGCCCTGGAACTGGCCCAGGCGGGAGTCGGCCTGACCTCGCCCAACCCCTGCGTGGGAGCGGTGATCGTTCGCGACGGCCAGATTGTGGGCAGCGGCACTCATACTTACGCTGGGGTCCAGCATGCTGAAGTTCTTGCCCTGGAACAAGCCGGCGACCGGACACGAGGCGCCACACTTTACCTGAACCTCGAACCCTGCTCCCACCAGGGGCGCACCGCCCCCTGTGCCGACGCGCTCCTCGCCGCCGGCATCCGCCGCGTCGTTTGCTCCATGGAAGATCCCAACCCGCTCGTCGCCGGGCGCGGCTTTGAACGCCTGCGCGCCGCCGGCGTCGCCGTGGAAGTTGGCGGCCTCGCCATCGAGGCGCGCCGGCTCAACGAAGCTTTCGCCCACTTCATCCGGCGCAAGACGCCGCTCGTCACCCTGAAGGCCGCCATGACTCTCGACGGCAAGATCGCCCCGCCGGCCGTCGGCGCCGCCCCGCCCACGGGCTGGATCACCGGCGAAGCGGCTCGCGCCCACGCGCAAACCCTGCGTCACGCCTCCGATGCCGTTCTGGTGGGGGTCGGTACCGTCCTCGCCGATAATCCTCTGCTGACCGATCGCTCCGGTTTGCCGCGACGACGGCCCTTGTTGCGCGTAATTCTCGACTCGCATTTGCGGCTGCCGCTCGACTGCCGCTTGGTGGACACGGCGCGCGACGATGTCCTGGTTTTTTCTCTTTCCCCCGACGTGGACCGCAAGGCAACACTGGAAGCCCGGGGAGTCCGCGTCGAGACAATGGCGGCGAGCAAGATGGACAGCCGCCCGGATTTCACCGGCATCCTGCGGCGGTTGGGCGAATTGGAAATCACCAGCCTGCTGATCGAGGGCGGCGCCCTCATCAACGGCAGCGCGCTGGTGGCCGGAATCGTGGATAAAGCTTTTCTGTATTTCGCGCCGCGGATCCTGGGCAGCAGCGCGGTCCCTTTTCTGTTGGGCGCCAGTTTCGCGCATCCACCACAGGCTCCCTACCTCCATCATCTTCGCCTGCACCGTTTCGGAGAAGATTTTGCCGTGGAGGGCTACTTCCGCGATCCCTATGGGAAGTAAGGCCGCGTGTTCCAGAAATAGTTCATAGCTTAGAGAATTCGGCGAGAGCGATTACAGGCGATTTAAGCTCTCGTTGGCAGCCCGATGGCCCTGAAGCTTTCCGCGCCTCCCGGAGACGCTCCTAGGGGCATTTCCTCACGCTTAAAGGCCTTTCTACGCGGCGTTCCGGCCCAGTTCTCCGCCTTGAAAAGTCTGACACCCGTGAAAATACTACTATATCTTCTCGCTACTACGTTGAGCAGAGGAGGGTTACACCACCTCGATGTGCCGCAAGTCGAGTATTGATTTCGGGCCGATCCAGTCCTCTTAGCGCGGCTCTCTAATCACTCCCCGCCGGTGACGCAGGTCACGGCGAAGAGCACTCCCTTGGGCATAGAAGTAAACTGCGCGTTTTCGAAGCGCAATCATCACACGCCCTCCCCCAGGCTGACCAGCAACGCAACGTAAGCCAGCGCAGTGTGCCAATGCTTCCGCTTCGTATCTTCGTCGCTGATGAACACGACATTGTTCGCCATGGGATCATTGCGACGGTCGCGGCTCATCGCGACTGGGAAGTCTGTGGCGAAGCCGCGGATGGCATCCAGGCCGTTGCGGAAGCCGACCGCCTTCATCCCGATATTGTCCTGCTCGACGTTGCCCTGCCGCGGTTGAACGGCGTGGAAGCGACTCGCCAAATCCTGCAAAGCAATCCGCTGCAGCGGATCCTGCTCTTGAGTCTGACGGACGTAGAGGAAGTCGTGCGGGACTCCTTGCGCGCTGGCGCCCGCGGATTTCTGCTCAAAAGCGATACCGGTGCGCATCTCGTAGCGGCGGTGGAAGCGCTCGAGCAGGGACGCACCTTCTACACCAGTCAAGTCGCGGAATTGATTGTGAAAGGCTATCTCCAAGGCGGAAACGAGCACAGTCGCGAAGCACAGCTCAGCGCTGAAGAACGAGAAGCCGAACGGCGCGTATGCGAGGAATTAGCGGCGTCGATCGGGCATCACCGCGGCTCTCGCCATTGGCTGAACCGGTCAGCGAAGTTCGCCTTCTTCGGCGCTATCGCAGTTCTGGTGCTGGCTTTGGGCTGGTCCGCTCTTCACCCCCGGCACGATCCGCTGCAGCCGGCGGTCAATAAGGTTTTGCTGGGCCTCAAGCTAAAGACTCCTGAGCCTGCGGTCTACGAGGGCAATCCGGACGCGAAAGTCTGGGTCGACTTGCACACCGCCGTCTACTATTGCCGGGGAACTCCGCAGTATGGCAAGACCGGCAAAGGCAGATTCGCCCGGCAACACGACGCTCAGCTCGACCACTTCGAAGCCGCCTCCCACAAACCCTGCGATTGAGCGCGCCTCCGCGTTGCGCAGCAATTTCTAATGCAGAACACGCTTGACGCCGGATTTCCGTTCTGCCGGAAGTTTTTCAACCGCCATGCGAGCCAAGGCAAGATAAACCGACGAGGCGCGTGGCAGGCAGCGCAAGGCTGCGAGATGCTTTCGCAAAGTCGCAACGTCACCGCGGATGATGGGGCCGCTGAAAGCGCCGGCGGGGCCCCGGCGCGCGTAGTTGTCGAGTGTCTGACGCAGGATAGGCAGGGCGCGGCGACGCGCGGCGGCGGCTGAGAGGCCCGCGGCGCGAGCCACTTCCTCCGCCGTTACCAGCAGCGCGATCAGCAAGGGTGAGGTGAAGGCGCCCCAGGCGTGATAGGCAGCCTTCTTGTTCTTTGCGATCAAGAATGCTTCCCCGCCCAAGCTGCGCACTATTTTTCGCGCGGCGAGCACAGCGCGAGCATCGCCCTCAAGGGCGAAAGGCACACCGGTCAGCGCGGGCTCCACATGCGCGACAAACGTCATGAGCGGATGGAGCGCAGCCACACTCGCGCCGCGCCGCCGGAGAGCGTCTAATTCATCGCTGGTAAGAGCGCCGCTGGCATGGAACACAATCTTGCCGCGCCAATCGGTTCTGGCAGCCAATTGCTTCGCCGCTGCCGCGATCACGCGATCGGGAACGCAGAACCAGACAACCTCGGCATCCAATCGGGCTACGTGCGATGCGCGGGCGCGGGCGTGGCATCGGCGGGCAAGCTGCGCGGCCTGGCGCGCCGCAGCGGGCCGGCCACTATGCACGATCTCGTGGATGGTGTGGCCCGCCCGGTCAAGAGCGATGGCGAGCGCGCCGCCCAGTCTTCCTGCACCGATGATGGCGAAGCTTGTCTTCCGCGACATCCCGAGGCAGCATAGCAGCACACGCTTACCCGTCCAAACCGGCTGCGCCGATGGCGCGCGGACTTCACGTATAGTGTGTGGGCATGAGCAGAAAGAAGACGGGCAAAGCCCGCGTCCTCAAGTCAAAAACCGTGTTCCGCGGACCCGTGTTCCGCGTGATGTCCGATTTCGTCGAAGAACCGACGGGTGTTTGCACGCGGCGCGATGTAGTGCGCCATCCCGGCTCGGTGGTGGTGCTGGCCGTCGATGAGTCGGGGCGCACGCCGCACATTCTGCTGGAACGGCAGTTTCGTTATTGTGCCAACCGCTTTCTCTGGGAACTGCCAGCGGGAACGCGCGACCCCGGGGAAACAGAACTGGCCGGGGCGCGGCGAGAACTGCTGGAGGAAACTGGCTATAAGGCAATCACTTGGAAACGTATCTTTAAGTTTTACGTGAGCCCTGGTTTCGTCGATGAAACGATGGCCATTTTCCTGGCGCAGGGCCTGATCGCAGGCCCGGCGCAACCTGAAGAAGACGAGCGGATTGAGTGTCGCATGGTGCCGCTGCCAGAAGCGATGAAGATGGTTACGCGCGGCACCATCTGCGATGCCAAGACAATTGCTGGCGTGTTGTGGCTCGCCAGCAGCGCCCGTCTCGCGCCCGAACCCCGATAACTCTTTTATAGACAACCTCTTGACAGGCCTTCCGAGTGGCAGGACAATGCTCGCCATCCCTTGGGAGGTTTTACAAAGTGGAACGTATGAAGGGTACGGTCAAGTGGTTCAACAACGCGAAAGGCTACGGCTTTATTGGCCGCGATGGCGGGCCCGACGTGTTTGTGCATTACAGTGCGATCACTTCCGAAGGCTACAAGAGCCTGCAAGAAGGAGATCAGGTCGAGTTCGAAATTGTACAGGGACAAAAGGGGCCGCAGGCGTCCAACGTTACGAGGGCCAGTTAGGGAGGGGGCACGAGACTCAGGTGGGGTGAGTATCGTAATTCGCTGCGGACGCATATCCGCAGGTAACCGATCGCAGCGCTAACCGTCTATCAACCGCAGGTAAAACTTGTCGTTCGCCAATGGCGTTTACTGCAACGCCCGAGTTGAAGTGTCTGTGGTGAACGCCTCACACTCCTGTTCTCTCCTTTCGCAGAACCGCAGCCGAACACGAGCGGGAAACTTCTCAGCCGCGCTATAATCGCCGCCGCGCCGTTGGAGGCGCGCTTCCATGGCAGACGAGAAACAGGACCATGAACTGGGCATGAGCCGGCCCATCTCGCGACGAGACTTTCTGAACGGCGTTGCGATCGGGGTCGGGGGACTGCTCGTCAACCAACCCGCGCCGGGAATGGCCGAAACGGCATCGGAGAAGGACACGTTTGCACCAGAAAAGGCCGCGGATTACTACCCGCCGGCGAAAACCGGTATGCGCGGCAATCATGATGGGACCTACACCTATGCCCATCGCCTGCGCGACGGCGAGGCTTGGGACGCTGAGGGCGGGGCCGAGGCGACGGGAGAAACTTACGACCTGGTAATCGTCGGTGGCGGGATCAGCGGCCTGGCAGCGGCTTACTTCTTCCGCAAGCAGGCGGGCGACAAGGCTCGCATCCTCGTATTGGATAATCACGACGATTTCGGCGGGCACGCCAAGCGCAACGAATTCCGCTCCGGCGGCCGCACTTTGCTTTGCTATGGCGGGACGCAGTCGATTGAGAGTCCGGGCAAGTACAGCAAAGAAGCGAAGGGACTGCTTGATGAATTAGGCATTGTTACCGAGCGCTTCTACAAAGACTACGACCAGAAACTTTATTCCTCGCACAAGCTGGGCACGGGATTTTTTTTCGATAAAGAGACTTTCGGCGAAGACCGGCTGGTGCCGGGGCTGGGAGCAACAGCCTGGGCAGAATGGCTGGCGAAGACTCCGCTGAACGAAAAACTGCGCCGCGACATTGCGCGCGTATACACGGAAAAAGTGGACTACCTGCCGGGTCTATCGGTCGAGCAGAAACGCGCGAAGCTGGCGAAGATCAGCTATGCCGACTTCCTCACCAAGATGTGCAAGCTGGATCCGGAGGGGCTGAAGTTCTTCCAAAGCTTTACGCACGATATGTTCACCGTGGGGATTGATGCGGTCTCGGCGCTCGCGTGTTACGAAACGGGCGACGATTACGGCGGGATCACATATGCCGGGTTCCAGGGGATGAATCTCGGCGACGGCGTGGAGAGAGGAGAGCCGTACATCTTTCACTTCCCGGACGGGTGCGCTTCGGTGGCGCGGCTGCTGGTGCGGGCGCTGGTGCCGGGAACGGTTCCGGGAAGCACCATGGAAGACGTGGTCACGGCGCGCGCTGACTACAGCACGCTCGACCGCGAAGGCGCGGCGGTGCGCATCCGGCTGAACAGCACGGCAGTGAACGTGAAACACGTGGGCGAAGGCGGCAAAGAAAAAGAAGTAGAGGTCGCCTACGCTCGAGGCAGAAAACTGCACAGCGTGCGCACGAAGCAATGCGTGCTCGCCTGCTACAACACGATGATTCCGTATCTGTGTCCGGAACTGCCGGACAAGCAGAAAGAGGCGCTGGCCTACCTGGTGAAAGGGCCGCTGGTTTATACGCACGTCGCCATCCGGCAGTGGGAGCCTTTCCAGAAGCTGGGCGTGCGGCAGATCGAAGCGCCGGGCAGCTACCACGTTTATAGCGCGCTCGATTTTCCGGTGAGCGTTGGGGACTACAAGTTTCCCAGCAAGCCGGAAGAACCGATGGTGTTGTTCATGTTGCGCACTCCGTGCAAGCCGGGTTTGCCCATGCGCGATCAGAACCGGGTAGGGCGATCGGAACTGATGCGCACGACGTTTGCCACGTTCGAGCGCAATATTCGCGATCAGCTGGGACGGATGCTGGGCGGCGCCGGGTTCGATCCGGCCAGAGATATTGATGGCATCACCGTGAATCGCTGGGCGCACGGCTACGCTTACGGCTACAACTCGCTGTTTGATCCGGACTGGAAGGAAGAAGAAAAGCCGTGGGTGGTGGGACGGAAGCGCTTTGGGCGGATTGCGATTGCGAATTCCGATGCTGCGGCGATTGCGTATATGGATGCGGCGATTGATCAGGCGCACCGGGCGGTGGCGGAGCTAGGGGCGACGGGGTAGGCCGCTCGTGTGTGCCTTGGAAGCCGGCCGCGAAGATGGGACTGTGATATGGCTTACGGCGCCCCACGAGGGCACCGATCTAGGATGCCGGTAGAGCGCCGCTTGCTGTTGCAGCGGCGCAGAGAGAGGTCATGCAGTTAGCACGAGTATTGCTCCTATGCTCTTTTCTCTTCTCGGGCGCTGGCACGCCATTGCCAGACGCAGAGACGCAGGCGAAAGAACAGGTCGCAAAGACGGAGCCAGCGAAAACGGGTTCCGCGAAAAAGCCATCCAAGATCGATCGGCGGTACTCCGTCGCAAGGGGTGCGTGGTCCGCCGCGACAATAGCCCTCTTCAACACCTGGTCAGCACCGGACCAGAATCTGGGCCGCGACATGTCTCTTTGTTCTCCCGATCATAAGAAACGGATCGAAGTTGTCGGCCAGAAAGTTACGCTGCGCATTGGCGAACGTCTTTTTGATACGGAAATCGACAACGTCACTAAGCACGACGCGGAATTGGGCTGGTCGCCGGACTCCGCGAAATTCTTCGTTACCTGGACGGAAACTGGCGAGCTGGGACCATGGCACATGCAAGTGTACGGTGTCGATGAGTCTGGTGCTCATGAGTTTCCGAGTGTCGAGGAGCCGGCTCGAAAGGACTTCGAGCAACGCGTTCGGCAATTGCCCATCGACCCGGAATTCAACACTCGGGAAGGGAGAGCCTTTTGGGAGGCAGATGAGTACTGCGAGCCCTACCACGTCATCGGTGGACGCTGGTTGAATGGATCGCAGGAGATCCTGCTTTCCGTTCTTGTCCCAAACATCGGCGATTGCAGGTATTCGAGTGAATTCAATGTGTATCGGGTGAATGCTGCCACGGGCGCAGTCCTGCAGCGGGTTACGGCGGCGGAAGGGCACAAACGTTTCGGTAACAAATACCTCCCGATAATCACGCGTTGACCAGCGCCGGCACTCAACGTCTCTGAGGGGTACCCTTCCAACGGCAACGCGCCGAGGCGATACAATCTTCCCGGAGTACTCGATGGACAACAAGGCGATTGCCGGACTCCTCTACGAAACAGCCGACCTGCTGGAAATTGACGCGCAGGATAGCTTTCGCATCCGCTCTTACCGGCGGGCGGCAGAGGCGATTGAGGCGCTGCCACAGCAGGTTTCCGACCTGATCAAAGACGAGAAGAAGCTGCTGGAGGTGCAGGGCATTGGTAAGGGAATGTTGGCTAATCTCAAGGAGATTTTCGCCGGCGGGCGGCTCACGGTGCATGCGGAGCTGCTCGAGAAGTATCACCCTTCCATGCTGCAGCTACTCAAAATCCAGGGACTGGGGCCGAAGACGATTGCGCTGATCTGGAGCGCGTACAAGGTCTCGGATGTGGATGGCGTGGAGAAGCTGGCGCGCGAACAGAAGATTCGCATCCTGCCTCGCCTGGGCGAGAAGCATGAAACCAAGCTGCTCAAGGCGATCGAGGACTACCGGCGCATTGCGGGACGCTTCCTGATTGATATGGCGGAAGACACGGCGAAGAAGCTGACCGATCATCTGGCGAGTGTGGCGGGCGTGGAGAAGATTACCCCGGCAGGATCGCTGCGGCGGGGTCGCGAGACGGTGGGCGACCTCGACATCCTGGTTACGGGAAAAGCGTGCACGACCGACACGGGGCGCGAGAAGTTGATGGATCACATTGTGCAATTCCCTACCCTGATGGATGTGATTGCCCGCGGCGACAACAAGATCAGCTTCCGGGTGCGTAACGGCATGCAGGTGGATGTGCGTCTGCTGCCGCCGGATTCGTTCGGTGCGGCCATGCAGTACTTCACTGGGTCGAAATCGCACAACATCGCCCTGCGGCAGCGGGCGCTGAAGATGGGCTACACGCTGAACGAATATGGACTGGCGCGACTGGAAGACGAGAAGCGCGTGGCCAGCAAGACGGAAGAAGAAATCTACGCCAAGCTGAAGCTGGATTACATTCCGCCGGAGTTGCGCGAGAGCCTGGGAGAGATTGAAGCAGCGGAGAAGCACGCGCTACCCGCGTTGATCGAGGCAGGTGATTTGCAGGGCGACGTGCACATGCATACCGTCGAAACCGACGGGCGCAATACCATCGAAGAAATGGCCGAGGCGGCACAGCGACGCGGGTACAAGTACATCGCCATTACCGACCATTCCAAGAACCTGGCGTTCGCCAATGGGCTTGATGACAAGCGCGCCGAGCAGCACATCCAGCGGATTCACGCAGTGGACAAGAAGATGGATGGCATCCGCGTGCTGGCCGGGATTGAGGTGGACATTCTGGCGGATGGCGCGCTCGATCTGTCGGATGCAGTGCTCGAGCAGATGGATGTGGTGATCGCCAGCGTGCACTCACACATGAATCAGGACTCAAAGCAGATGACCGAGCGCATGTGCAAGGCGATCGCGAATCCGAACACAGCGATCATCGGACATCCGACGGGGCGGCTGCTCTTGAAACGCGACGCCTATGGCCTGAACATGGAAGCCGTGCTCGACGCGGCGGCGAAACACAAAGTGGCGATGGAGCTGAATGCCTATCCCGACCGGCTGGATTTGAATGATCGGCACCTGCGCATGGCCAAAGAGCGGGGCGTGAAAATCGTGATCAACACGGATTCGCATCATACTTCGCATCTGGAGAAGATCCGGTACGGGATTCTGCAGGCGCGACGGGCGTGGCTGACCAAGGACGACGTGCTGAATGCGCTGCCGGTGCAGAAGTTTGTGAAGGCGCTGCGAAGGGCAGCGTGAGAGCTGGGCATGCTGAGCGCAGCGAAGCATCCCTACCGTGACATGCGTGATGGGAATAGGGATTCCTCGCTTCGCTCGGAATGACAAGGGGTAAGGAGGGTCATGATGACGGACGATGGCAAACCCACGCCGGAGCCAACACCGGAATCAGCGCCGGCGGGCGGTGGTACGGTACCGGTGGGCGGGCCGGACTATTCGCCCAACTTCGAAAAAGAGTCGGACCGCGCGGGGTGGACGCTGCCGGTGATCGGCGTTGTTTTGATCGGCGGAATCGTTCTCGGCGTGCTGGGGGTGTTCATCTGGATGTATCTCGGGCAGGAGGAGCCGGGACTGGGCGGGATTGAGGCGGTCAGCGCGGTGGAGCTTGGCGATCAGAAGTCTGTGCTGGTGGCGGTGACGCTGCATGTGACCAACCGGCAAGACCGGACGTTTTGGGTCGAACACGTCAAGGGGCGGATTGAAACCAGCGATGGCCAGTTTGCTGACGATGCGGCTGCCGCCAGTGATCATGAGCGCTACTTTCAGGCGTTCCCGGCATTGCGCGCCAACACGACGGCGCCGCTGAAATACGATACCAAGCTGCACTCGGGAGAACAGGCGCGAGGGACGGTGGTGTTCAGTTTCCCGGTGACGAAGGCGCAGTTCGATGCGCGGAAGTCGCTGCAAGTCGAGATTGAGCCGCATGGGATGCGGATGATCACGATCAAGGAGACTAAGTAGGGAAAAACCGAATTCACCACGGAGGCACGGAGACACGGAGGAATTCTTGAACTCAGGTTTTCTCCGTGACTCTGTGACTCCATGGTGGAAATGGTGTTCTCTCGATACCCGTCCCCACCTGACTCGTCACACATAACCTCTCCGCATCTGTGGCAAACTACTAACTCGCGCGCTCGCGAGAATCCTTTATGGCGAATTGTGTGCAATGCGGCCGGAAGATGCCGGCATTGAGCTTCGGCAGAAAGCTGTGCCAGTGGTGCGTGCGGCACGAGGCGGCGCAGCGCGGCGAAACGGACGACGTACAGCCGGTGATGGCTCCGCCGTGGGCCCGCAGCGAGAGCACCGGGATGGTGGTGACGCAGGTCATTTTTGGGATCAATGCGGCGGTGTTCCTGGGGATGATTTTGGCGGGAGTGTCGGTGACGAATCCTACCGGGCAACAACTGATCCCGTGGGGCGCGAATTTCACCGCACTCACTCTGGGAGGCGAGTGGTGGCGGCTGCTGACGTGCGTATTCGTCCACAGCGGGATTATTCATATTGCGCTGAACATGTGGTGCCTGTGGAACCTGGGCGCGCTGGCCGAGTCGCTCTACGGGCACGCGACGTTTGCCGTGGTCTACCTCGTTTGCGGGATAGGCGCGAGCCTGACAAGCCTGTGGTGGCACACGAACATTCTGAGCGTGGGGGCTTCGGGGGCGGTGTTCGGAATTGCGGGAGCGCTGGTGGCGTCGTTTTACCTGGGGGAATTCGCCGGACCGAGCATGCTGGTGGGCAACACTCTGCGCAGCGTGGTGACGTTTGTCGGCTACAACCTGTTGTTCGGAGCGGTTTCCGGCCGCACGGATAATGCGGCCCACGTGGGCGGGTTGGTGACTGGCCTGATTCTGGGAGCGGCGATCGCCAAAGTAGCGCCGGGTCGCGAAGCCTTCGCACAGCGCACAGCCATTTTTCTTGCCATGGGATTGGTTTTGTTGGGAGGTGCGCGCTGGCTGGAGCGGTCGCGGGGTCCGATCGTCCACGCAAGCCGCGGCATGATGCTCCTGCAGGAAAAGAAGACCGATGCTGCTATTGCCGAGCTCCAGAAGGCGGTAGCTTTGCAGCCGGGCTATCTGCCAGCGCAGTACCAGCTGGCACGTGTTTATATCGACCAGAAGAAATACCAGGAGGCGGAGGCGACGCTGAAACGCGCGCTGGAAGTCGCGCCGAACGATGATGACTTCCTCTTTGAACTGGGGCGCGTGTCGGTGGAACTGAACAAGACGGCGCAAGCGCGTCAGGCGTACGAACATTTGCTGGCCCTGAACCACGAAAATCCGGAAGGTCACTTCGGTCTGGGGTTGGTATATGCCGCCGAAGATAATCAACCGAAGGCGATCGAGGAGTTCCAGCGGGCGGTGCAACTCGATCCTGAAGTGCGCGGGGCGTACTACAACGTAGGGGTTTCTTATGCGCGGTTGAAGCGATATGACGAGGCCATCGCGGCGTACTTGCAGGAGCGGGAAAAAAATGGCGACTCCTACAACATCGAGAATGGACTGGCGATTGCCTATAGCGCCAAGGGGATGAAAACTGAAGCGGACGCAGCGCGGCAGAAGGCGGAAGGATTGAAGGGGAAGGGTGCGGCGGAGGAGTAGCAGCGGATTTCAGCTCTTAGCTCTTAGCCTTTAGCTCTTAGCGCAGGATGTGATTTTGGGCACGGGGAAGACAGACGACAAATGACGCGAACTAACTCTATTTCCATTTTCCTGATTCTGAATTTTCTAATCGCGATTGCCTCTGTTCCGTTGGTGGCGCAGAGCGATTTCGATCAGCATGTCGTGTTCGCGAACAGTTTGACGACCGGGTCGTTCTACTACAGCGAAGGCGCGGCCCTGGTGCCGAGTGAACTCGATCTGGTCGACGGCAAGTTTCCTGTCGAGGAGAGCCACTCGGTCACGCCGCCGAACTCGCTCCGCCTGAAATGGCGCTCGGGCACGGGCGGCGACTGGCACATGACGCTCAAGGTCCGGCAGCGTTATGGCACTCCGGAACTGGCGGGCGATGTTCTCTCCATGTGGGTTTATGCGGAAGAAGAACTGCCGGCGGCGGAGGCTCCGCTGATTTGGTTGCGCGACGACAAACAGCGCGGCACGCCCTCGATTCGGCTGCTCGGATCGTTGCTGACACTTCCGCCAAAGCAGTGGACACGCTTGCGTCTACCGCTGGCATCGTTCGCGGGACTGGTTGCCGACACGCAGGAAGTGACGTTTGACGGGCGTCGGCTGGCGGCAATTGGGTTCGTTCAAGGGCTCGATGGCGGCCCGACGCACACGTTGTATATCGACGACATCGAGGTCGAAGGTGATGCGCCAGCGACCGCAGCGGCGCCCGCCGCGCCAACGGGGTTGAGCGCCAAAGGCTACGACCGGCACGTTGATCTGAGTTGGACGCACAGTCTTACGCCCGTGCGGCGCTACACGATTTATCGCTCGTTCGACGGAAAATCATTCCACGCGATCGACATCCAGCGCGGCGACCGTGGCCGTTACGAAGATTTTCTGGGTGAAAGTGGCAAGAGCGCTTATTACAAGATCACGGCGGTCGATGTAAGCGGGAAGGAATCGCCCGCCTCGGAGGTGGTGCAGGCCACGACGCGCGCCATGAGCGACGACGAACTGCTCACCATGGTGCAGGAAGCTTGCTTCCGCTACTACTGGGAGGCGGGCCATCCGAATGCTGGAATGGCGATCGAGATTCTGCCGGGCGACGAGAACCTGGTGGCGGTGGGCTCGTCGGGATTCGGCATCATGGCGTTGGCCGTAGGGGTGGAGCGCGGGTTCATTACACGCGAGCAGGGCGTGGACCGAATGCTGAAGATTGTCCGCTTTCTCAAGAAGGCGGACCGCTTCCACGGCGTGTGGCCGCACTTCCTCGATGGCCGCACGGGCAAGGTCATTCCCTACTTCGGAAAGTACGACGATGGCGGCGATTTGGTGGAGACTGCGTTCCTCGTACATGGACTGTTGGCGGCGAGGCAGTATTTCGATCGCGACACGGCTGGGGAGCGCGAGATTCGCGACACGATCACCACGCTTTGGAAGTCCGTCGAGTGGGACTGGTACCGGCGGGGGCCGGATCCGAACTTTCTGTACTGGCACTGGTCGCCCGATCATGGGTTCTACATTCATCATCCGCTGATTGGGTGGAATGAAACCATGATCATTTACCTGCTGGCGATTGCGTCGCCCACGCACGGCGTACCGCCCAGCATGTTCCACACCGGGTTCGCCAGCCAGTCGGAGACCGCGGTGCGGTATCGCCAAGGATGGGGCCGGACGACGGACGGCGATCACTATACGAACGGCAATTCGTACTACGGCATAAGGCTCGACGTGGGCGAAGGCAGCGGCGCGGAGTTGTTCTTCACACACTATTCCTTCCTCGGTTTCGATCCGCGCGGCAGGCATGATCGCTACACGAACTACTTCCGGAACAACCGCAACATCGCGCTGATCGCGCACGAGTATGCCAAGCAGAATCCGCGGGGATTCAGGGGCTACGGCGACGATACCTGGGGACGGAGCGCGGGCATCAACTCCGCCGGCGGACGCTCGGTGCCGCGGGATGATAACGGGACGATCACGTGCACGGCGGCGCTGGCGTCGTTTCCGTATGCGCCGGGAGGAATCGATGAAGGCGCTCAAGCACTTCTACCGTGATCTGGGCGCAAAGCTGTGGGGCATTTACGGCTTCCGCGATGGATTCAATCAGAGCGAGAACTGGTTCGAAGACGTGAACATGGCCCTGAACCAGGCGCCGATTGTAGTGATGATCGAGAACCATCGCAGCGGGCTGATCTGGAAGCGATTCATGGCGAATCCAGAAATC
>Ga0075014_100000137_pt1 | contig 22615 bp, 23 predicted proteins | sample AleBraG_ABR_2014_FD_71472 | JGI IMG/M metagenome (GOLD analysis project Ga0075014, IMG submission 71472) | Freshwater sediment microbial communities in response to fracking from Pennsylvania, USA - Alex Branch Run_MetaG_ABR_2014 | ecosystem: Environmental > Aquatic > Freshwater > Creek >... | reverse complement strand
AACTTCGGAAGGTCCTCCTCGTGATCGATGGCGCGGAGGAGATGGAGGTTGGCGAAGGAGTAGGCCTCGGCGACCACCACATCGATGTCCAGGACCGCGGAGTTCAAGGCCGAGCGGACCTTGTCGCTATTGCAGAAGGAGGAAAGCTTCATCTTGACGCACGATGGAGCCGAGTTGTCGTCGTCGGTGACAGCCGCGATGGTCGTCAGCTCCTCCTTATCCTCGGCGGCTTGGTTGGCCTGCATGTTTGATACCAGCCCTTCGGTCGGCCCGCCTTTAAGCCGACGCGGGTTTGGGACCTCCGCTGCTTGGCTGGCCTGCATGTTTGATACAACCCCATCGGGCGGCCCGCCTTTAAGCCGACGCGCGTTTGGGGCCCCCGCCATTGGCGCTTGTCCCATTGGTCGAGAAAACGATCAGCCATGGACGCGGAGCGCTTCGGCCCTCATCCAAGGTGTCCCATTTTATCTTGGCGAAGGCTATAGAGGAGGCCGGCTTCGTGCCGGACTCGGACGACGTCGGCTCGAGCCCCTTCGACTGGATCGTGCGTCAGGCGTTCCCCGGGATGTTCCGGGGCGAGACTACCGGCAAGGGCAGCGTCAGAGTCGATGACCGCGTCAGAAGAAGAGAGTACTTGAGCGACGACTACGAGTTCGTGAAGCGGCGATACAACTGGGCGGCCGGCCTCGCCACGGGACTCAAGCAGGCCTCGTCGGACAGCAAGACGGGCCACACATTCGACAAGGGATTCTTCGACTCGAGGAAAGGCAAGCGCTACCTCGACGACAAGCGAGCGAGATCGATGCCGCGTCGCGTCCGCGTCGGCTGGGAGGGCCCGCAGGCCAGGCTGCCCGACATCCCGAGCGGCAACATCGTGCAGGACGTGCGTCCGGTGCACACGAGCTTTCCCGCGCGACTGGGGCTGTGCGGAGCGGAGCAGGACAAGCTCGACATCATGATCACTCAGTACAAGCGCGCGCAGCACGAGGCGCTGCGACTGTACAAGGAACTGACAGCGCTGCAGGTCGGACGGCGCAGGCAGACCGGCGGCGGCGTGCTGTGCTCTTCGTACGATCGGCGCATCGCGTCGGTCGGCGAGATGATCGTTGCGCGCCAGCGGGACATCGAGCGGCTGAAGACGGAGATAGAGCGTCTGAATGACGCCGGTCAGGACGAGATCGGGGTCGGTCAGGTCAGCATCGATTTGGACGACGACGACGACTACACCCTCCCGGTGAGGCAGCGCGGCGGATCCGGCTCGACGCTCGCGCTCGCAGGACTCGGGATCGTGACGGTCGCGATGGCGTTCGTCGCGGCGATGTAAATGCGGGTTCAAATGCGGTGCATGGCGTCCACGGTGCTCAGCAGGTGCCGTCTGCAGCACATCTTGGAGATGCCCATATCGTCCAGGACCGCGCCGAGCTTCTGGCCGACGAGCCCCGTGCGAGCCGCGTCCTCGTCGCGTCGGTCCTCGTCGCCTCGGTCCTCGTCGCCTCGGTCCTTCAGTTCCGCGATCTTGGTCTCGTAGTACCGCCACTTGTCCGCGAGCACCTTGCCGCACGTCACGCAGCGCACCGGAATGAGCATGACCGGTCTTTATTACACGGTTCGTCGTCGTCTTTATGCCGGGCCGCGCGTTACCGCTTGACGCACGCCGCGACCTGGGCAGCGGTCCACGCCTTCGCGCGCGGGTAGTCGTTCTTCAGCAGCGGCTCCAGGGTGCCCCTGACGAACGCGGCCGCCTGCGCGCGTGCTTCCTTCAACGCGAACGGCGTCGCCCTGATTTTTTCCGAGGCGACGGCGTCCTTGAGAGCCGCGAGCGTGACGACGCCTTCGGTCCTGGCCGCGGACCCGCCGCACATGTCGCGGGACGCGTTGCACTGCAGCGGCGTCCGGCCGTAGTACTCCGCCGGCATGGGCGCTCCGCCGCACATGTCCCTGGAGGCGTTGCACTGTAGCGGCGATCGGCCGTAGTACTCGGCCGGCATGGGAGCGCCGCCCCTCATGGACATGACCGTCCTGGTAGCGCGCGCGGACGAACCCTCCGCCGCGGCGGCCTCGACGTCCTTCTTGGTCGCGCCCGCGACGCCGCCCTTGGACGCGCGACGGAGGAGGTCCACTGCGTAGGACAGCGACAGGGTCTGCGCCGCCCTGTCTCCTGATGCGCTGAATGCGGGTGCCATCGAGTTGCTTGCAATGGTCGATTTAAAATAATCCTTGCGCGCCGGTTCACTTTTGGATCAGCGGCTTGACGTACGCGTCCACCAGCGCGCCTCCAATCGCGACCGAAGCCGTCTCCTCGGGCACCTCCCCTCGGTTCACCCTGCCCACCAGCCCCATCATGGCGCGCAGGCGGCCGGTGTTCATCTCGGGGTGCGCCAGCATGGCCGCCAAGTGCGGGCACTCCCTCGTGACGTCCGGTCCCAGGGCCGCCTCGATCGTGGCCCTGGAACGGCAGGTCAGCGCCAGCGCGCGCTCCGCGGCAGCGAGAACGTCCTCGCTCTTCATCGCGGCCTCTGCATGCGCCCTCGACAAAAATTGTGTGGCCGCGGACGCAGATATTCTAGGGACCCAGTTGCAGAACATGGACGCTGCATGGGCGGCGCTCGACCGCGTGGCTGTCACTTCGCGCGGACCAGGACGGATGTAAATCTACTGCGAAGCAGTCTGCGCGACGACGCGCGCCGCGATGAGCCCCGCGATGACCAGCAGCACCGTCACCGTCGCCCGCACGGAACCTGACGTCCCCGCCGGCTTAGGCACGAACGCGGGGCTTGACGACGCCGACGCCAGCGCGCGCATGCCGACGGGCGCGGCGCTGGCGCACAGCTCGCACGTGACCCCGCTCGACGCGTTCTGCATGCGCCCGGCGCACGCCACCAGGACCAGGTCGGACACAGCGTCCCTCGACACCGTGAAGCCGTTGGTCCGCAGCTGTCCGTTGCAGGCGATCTCGTACAGCTTCGTCTGGCGAGTGCACGCGACCGAGTCGTCCGGAACGAGCGGGTGGGCGAAAAGGCGGGACGGCCCCGTCGCGACAAGCGCGCCGTTGCGCACGCTGTTCATCAGCATCGCGGCCGGCGACCGCAGCGGCACGCAGCGCGACACCTTCCCGCAGTACGTCGGCAGAATGCCCGGGACGTAGCCCGCGCCGCAGGGGTACAGCGTGCCGAAGAAGCGGCCGGTGCCGTTGCCGCTGTGCGCGCCGGGCGTCACGAACCACGCCTCCGGATGGTCCTCGGACAGCGCGAGGTGCTGCAGCGCGCCTCCGCTCGCGATGTCTGCGAACGCCATCACCAGGTTCAGGACGCTGGACACGCACAGGATGACCGCGTACAGCGCGAGCTGGATGATGAGCGGGACCAGCGCGAGACAGAACCAGATGACGACCGTCCACACCGGCGCCAGGACGAGGACGATGACCAGGATGATCGAGTTGACGATCAGCAGCAACAGGCTGACGATGAACTCGAACGGGCCGTGCTTGAGCTGCTTGAACACCGCCAGGAACGCCTTGAAGATCTCCACGATGCCCTCCATCATTCCGCCGACGCCGACGAGGATCTTGGGCAGCATCTTCAGCACGGATGCGACGCTGGAGAAGAAGCTGCCGATGCTCATCTCCTCGACGAACACCTCGCGCCCGCTCTCGTCGACGTGCACGCCGAAGAACGTGCTGCGCACGTACCGGTCCTGACGGAAGCTCTCCATCGAGGGGTCGCTCTGGGGCGGCAGCGGCTTGTCGAGCTGCAGGCTGGGGTCGGGCTTGGAGCCGCTCACGTTCTCCTTCACGCGGAGGGTGAGCGCCCTGACCGCGGCCTTGGCCTCCGCCCACGCGGCGTTCTTGGTCGCGTCGTAGTCGCGCACCGCGCCGCTGTACTCCGTCATGAACTCCTGGACGTAGGGGTCGTTGAACATGGCGAACACCTTCATCAGCCGCTTCTCCGGCACGCGGTGGATCCGCATCAGCCGCACCTGCGGGAAGACGACCGAGTACGCGTGCCGCAGCTCCGCGACCGCGGCCATGCCGGCGATGACGGGGTCCAGCTCCTGCCTGAGGACCGTCCACGCGGCGGCGTCCGTCGGCGCGGCGATGCACGCGTGCAGCAGGGCGGCTCCCGGGTCGTCGGACGGGACCTTGGATCCGATGCTCGACACCAGATCGGCGAGGCCGTGGTTGGGCGCGCCTGCGCGGAGCGCGGAGAGCGCGGGCTTGTCTAGCGCCAGGCACACCGGCAGCATGGATGCGGGTGCGAACGCGAAGGCGCCCATCGGCTGGCCCGCGATCATGCCCGTCTCCGCGACCAGAAGCGCCACGTTGTCCGTCTTGTTCGCGTTGACCACGGACGCGGGGCTCGCCATGTCGATGACCTGCTTCTCGAGCGTGTCGGCGGTCCACGCCGCCACGGCCGCGGGCGCGACGCTCGCCGCGGACGGCAGCAGATTGCGCACGACGTTCGCGAACGCGCTGCCTACCGCGGCCGCGGTGCCGGGTCCCTGCGCCAGGACCGCGACGACGCCGTCCGCGACGGTGACGGTCGCCGCGGGCAAGGTCCTATGAGCCTGCGCCGCGACCGCGGCGACGGTCGTCAGGTAGCCCTGCATGCGCTCGAAGAGGTCGTCGTGCACGTAGCCCTCGACGTCGAAGGACCGGTTGAGCCACCAGCAGCGCGGGTGCGCGACGAATATCAGGACGACGACGACGGCGACGACCGCCGCGGACACCGCGAGCTGGAGCACCGTCTGCAAGGGCCCGACGAGCAGCGAGGCCATTACGCTTGCAAGTTCGCGATTTTTTTCTGACGACGCGGCAAGGGATGGCAGGCAACCGGTGCTCTCCCGGGACGCCCAAGGGCCCGGACGGCAGCTGCCTGCCCGCCGGGACGCCCAAGGTGCCGGGCTGCGCGACCGACGTGTGTCGCGCCAAGAGCCTCGGGCGGCGCGACCTCCTGTCGCGGGTGCGCCCCGTGAAGCCGGACGCTTGGAAGCGCAACCCGAAGACATGGCTGGACACCAACAACATCGACGCGGTGATGCGGCAGTACGAGGCCGCGTACCCGCACTTCAAGTACGTCGCGACGCTGCCCGTCGACGCGTTCGAGAGGACGCGCGGCGGCGGGTGCGTGTCGCAGTTCTGCGACCTGGATCCCGCGGCGCTGGCCAAGGCGGGCAAGTCGCTGGTGGGCATGGTGATGAACCTGGACCGCCACGACCAGTCGGGGTCGCACTGGGTGATGAGCGCCATCAAGTACAACGGCGCCGACAAGCCGGCGATCTACTACTACGACAGCTTCGGCAAGCGGCCGCCGCAGGAGATCGAGGCCGCGTACAGGCGGCTGCTGGCCCGTCAGCCACCGGCAGCGCGCGCGCACATGGCGGCCAACAGCGCGTACAACGTCACGCAGCACCAGCGCGGCAACACGGAGTGCGGCATGTTCTCGATGCTGGCGCTGGAGGCGCTGCTGCAGGGCAAGGACTTCTCCAAGTACTGCGCGCAGAAGGGGCTGGACGACAAGGTGGCGCTTGGCACGCGCGACCGCATGTTTAGCGAGCCAGAATAAAATCACTCCGACTGGTCAGACATGAGCGCCTTGCAGTAAATTGTCGCACCGCGGGCATGATCGATCGCGATGAGCTCGCCGGCGGCGTTGTCCCATTATTTCTGCAAGCGGGTATAAATATTTTGGGGCGCGCCCTTGCAAGATGCAAGAGAACGCGGGGTCCCTCATCATCCAGGTCGTCCTCGGTGCGGGCGTCCTCGCGGTCGTCTACTACATCGCCCTGGCGACCGCCATGCAGGACAGCCTGGTGCAGGTGAGCGCACCTCCGGCGTCGATGGTCACGGTCGCGGCCGGCGTCATCCCTAACGACACGTCGTTCATCGGGGACTCCCGTCTGAACATGACCGGCCGGCACGAGGTCGACCTGCCGCGCTCCATGAACCTGAAGGGCGGCGCGGAGTTCAGCTACAGCTTCTGGATCAAGCTGCCCGACTACACGCTGGGCGACTTCAAGGGCGTGGTGCTGTACCGCGGCGACAAGACCACGGCGCCGTTCGTCGACCCGGTCAGCGGCGTCTCGCTCAAACTGCCGCTGGCGTTCTGCCCGATGGTCATCGTCGCGCGCTCCGGCACGACCACCACGGTGTCGTGCCACGTGAACACGATGGCGGAGAAGAACTTCAGCGCGACCGTGCAATCGGAGGCCGGAGATGTGGTGAACTGGACGAAGTGGAACCTGATCACGGTGGCGTGCGCGGACGCGTTCCCTTTCGACTCGCCGACCGCTGGCGCGACGTCCTGCAGCGTGTGGGTCAACCAGGTCGAGACGCGCGTCATGGCGGACGTCAGCCTGGGCTCGCTCCGGGAGAACAGCGGAGAGCTGCACCTGCTGCCCAGCGACGCGTTCGGAGATGTCGCGTGCTTCGGCTCCGCGCCCGTCTCGATGCGCGACGTCGCTTACGCCAACCACGCCATGTCGTCCGCGGAGATCTACGCCAAGATCGCCAAGGAGGCGGGCAGCCCCGCGGTGCCGTACAAGCGGAGCCAGGTGGACTCTCCGCAGGCGTTCTGGGACATCAGCATGAAGCACGTCTCGGTCTGAAAACCATTGCTGGACACGATGCGGAGCAATTTACGGCATCCCGCGGTGCAAAAAAAAACCTAAAGATTCTAAGGGAGCAGTCCTCCGGAATCTCCGCGAGTCCGCTTTGAACGCGGTGGAGTCCGCGTGCAATCGATTTTTGCCGTAAATTGCGTTTGACGGGCCCTGACTCCCGGACACGACGCCTGCCGTCCTAGCAATTTACGGCATCCCGCGGTGCAAAAAAAAACCTAAAGATTCTAAGGAAGCAGTCGTCCGGAATCTCCGGGAGTCAGTTTAGAACGCGGTGGAGTCCGCATGCAATCGAGTTTTGCCGTAAATTGCAGCCCTTCGACGGGTGTTGCAAATGTACGGGATCGATCACAGCCAGAATACGTGTGTCAAAAAATCGGGCAAAATGCGCCCAAAAAGTGCTGCCGGCTAGGGGGCTGGAGCTGGGAGGGTCTTGGGAGCGATTTTGGGGGTCCGGAGACTCGTTGCAGTCTGACGTCTCATCTCTGCCGGTCCTACAGCAATCCCAGCAATTTACGGCAAAAATCGATGGCATGTGGACTCTATTGCATTCTAAATCGACTCCCGGAGACTCGCGCGGACTGCTCTCTTAGAATCTTTAGGTTTTTTTTTGCACCGCGGGATGCCGTAAATTGCTCCGCTTCGAGGGCTCGTATCCGCCAAGGCGGAGTCGTGACGAGCAATTTACGGCAAAACCCGATTGCGCGCGGACTCCACCGCGTTCTAAACTGACTCCTCCTGGCTCTGGAGGACTGCTCCCTTAGAATCTTTAGGTTTTTTTTTGCACCGCGGGATGCCGTAAATTGCTCCGATCGATTTCTTCATCGCCGACTTGGACGGTCGTGCGTGCTTGTTGTACGTCGCAATCCGGTGATCTGAGAGGAGCTCTCCCAGAGGGTGAATGGGATGGTTGTCTTCCTGCCGTACATTTGCCGCCCTCCCCACGGCCACCCGCAGGACCGACGCGACGCGCCCCTCGACGAACCCGGAGATATTGATCGGGTCCGACAGGTCGTACGTCGCGGCGATTCTGCCCGAACGTATTGTGATAAGTATTTCAGGCCAATATGTAAACATGGGTGGCGTGGACTGGCTCGGCTACGACGATCGCGAGCTTAAGGAGCTCCTGACGTTCGCGTCCAACGTTGCCGAGGGGAAGGGGATATACAGCGACGACGACGACGACGACGACCCGGACTACAGCGCCGACACCATCAACAAACGCTTCATGGACGCCGTCAAGACAAGGCTCCATCCGTGCGACCGGCCCTTCGTCGACAAAGATGTCCGCAGGCAGCTGGAGGAGGCGCTGGACGACCCTTTCAAGCCGACGTGGAAGGAGATGAAGGTGGCAATCGACAGCGAAATCATGAACTGCGGCAACGATGTCGAGGTCGGCCGCAGGAAGGGGCGATTCCTGAACTGCAGCGCGGAGGTGCCCGCCAGGCTCGGCTTGACGGAGGAACAGCTGCACGAGCGCATTAAGAAGATCGAACGTCACCAGAGGGTGTCTGTGCCAGTTTACCATCGGCAGCCCGACCCCGTCCCGATCCGTCCGGTCCGCCCGGTCCCCGCGGACGCGGACGCGGACAGCCTTGCCGTGTTCGGGAGGCATGCCGAGCTGCATCAGCACCTGCCCGGACAGCTGCTGCCGGCGAAGCCGCACGCCGAGGTGCGACGCAGTCGGTTCGCCCGGCCGCAGCCCGCCAAGCATCTGACCGAAGCGGAGCGTCGCGCCAAAGTCGCGGAGCGCACTGATCAGTTCTTGAAGGAGTTCGCGGACGACGAAACGGCGGCGAGCCCCGCGAAGCTTCCCAACTGGGTCGTGCAGAAGGCCGCGCGCGAAGAGGCGGCGCAGCGCCGAGCGGCGCAGGACGTGAAATACCACGGAGAGATCACGGACCTGTCGGGCGAGCTGTCTCCTATCGTCAGGACCAACGTCGCGTTCGGCCGACGGGCAGCGCATTCCGGCGGCGCCGCGCAGGCCGGCGCCTGGGTCGCGCTCGCGCTGGTGACCGTCGCGATGGCCGCGCTGGCTTAAAGGCGCCCCCGCATCTGGAATAGGTAAGCATGGCGGAAGCGGTCCTCAGCATCCTGAACGCGATGTTCATGGACGACGCGACCCAGTTCGCCGGGCCGTTCCAGCGCGAGATGGTCGTGCGCTTCGGGCGCGACCCGCTAGGCGTCGCCGCGCACGTGAGCAGGACGCCGACGTACGAGGCCTTCATCTCCGGCAAGGTCGTCCAGGCGGCCGGCTCCGCGCTGGTGGGCGCCGAGCTCTCTGCCGTCGCCGACAGCGTGGTGAAGGAGGCCATCGCGGCGGCGTGCGCGGGCGAGTATCCCGACAACTCGTTCGTGTGGGACGCGGTCCGCGCGACGCCGGAGTGGCGCGAGTGGCGGCTGGCCCGCATCAAGCAGGTCGCCGACCTGTGCGGCCGGACGCTCAGCGACTCGCAGGTCGCCGCTCTGATGGACGACGGTGCCAGCGTGACCGTCAACGATCTCCGCGAGGTCATCGAGGCCCTAGATCTCGCCGAGGTCGTGAAAGCGGAGGAAGCGCTGGACGAGCAGGCCTTCGCGGTCGCGCCGCTCGACGACGGGCCCGAACCCGACGCGGACGTGGACGAGGACTTCGTGGCCGACTTCGCGCACTGGTTCGGCCGCGACCCCACCGTGCACGACTACGTCCGCGTGCGCAAGCTCCTCGGCACGGCGTACACGCAGTGGGACGCGCTTCACGCGGCGTACGCGATCTCGTACCAGATGATGCGCACGACGCACCGCGACTACCTGGGAGAGGACCTCACCGAGGCGGAGTTCGCCAAGCGGTACGTGCCGCTCGCGCTGACCGACCCGGAACTGCCGCCACGGCACCGCGACGGCGTGCTCGCGTCCGAGGGATATCGCGTCAACATGTGCGCGCGGCTGAACGCGCTTCAGAAGACGCTGTTCGGGGACGAGCTGACGCCCGAGGAGTCGGACTACATCTTCGCGAAGTACGTGCGCACGGAGCGGCTGGAGCTGCAGAGCGACCGGCTGAACGCGATCATGATGGCGTTCGCGGAGCAGACGATGCAGCTGTACGCCACGATCGGGACGCTGTACCACGAGCGGCTGGGCCGCGCGCCGGAGGACGACGAGGTGAAGTCGGTGCTGCAGAGCTTCCGGGTCGACGAGGCGTCTGCCAAAGACGCGCTGCAGCACTTCCTGACGCGGTCGCTCGAGTACCGCGAGGTCCTGCGGGCGGCCATCGTCTCGGCGAACCCGGGCATCACCGTGCCCGCGGTGTTCAAGAAGCTCGAGGCGGTGCTGGCGCTCCCGCGGCTGTCGGGGATGACGGCGGCGGAGGCGGTCGCCGCCGTGTGAAAACTCTGGCCCGTATTGAAAAGGGCCATGGTCACCGCCGTCGCTCCGGACCTGCGCGGCTTCGACTTCGACGACGTCTTGAACGCCTGGGTCTCCGCAGATATGATGACAAAGCGCGTCCCAGGGTTGGCGCTCGAAGACGCCCTCGCGACGGCCTGCGTCAACACGCTGCCCGGCCTGCTGGCGGAAGAGCTCGCCTTTCTCAAGGCTCCGGTCGGGCTGGAGGCGCTCTTTCGCGACGCGAAGCGCACGAACTACCGGGGGGATTCTGGGACGGACGGTTACAGCCTGTGGAACGATCCGGACTTCGTGGACGCCGACCTGGCGACCGCCCGAAATTACTGCGAGATCACGACGGGGCGCTGCGACGACGAACAGATCCTGAAGGAGCTGAACGAGATGTTCCTCCCCGCGGAGAGGCGCATGTCCATCGGTCAGTACGCTCGACGTGTCGCCCGCGTAGAACGCCTCCGAAAGAACCCGTTGAACGTCGTCAAGGAGACGCGCGGCATCCTGAAGAGGCCGGGCATGCTCCCCGACATCAGGGAACCCCGTCACGTGCGCATGAACGCCGTCAGCCCGGCGGGGGACGGACGCGAGTACAGGAACAGGCCGCGCATGGTTCGGGTCATCGAGCCCGAACCGGAACCGGAATTGTCGAACTACGAGAAGCTTCTGGCCAAGTTCGAACGAGCGCCGGCTCCTGAATCTGACGACGACCGCATTCCGGCTCTCCCCCGTATTTCCAACCGCCCGGCCGCCCAGGCGCTCTCGATCGTGGGTCGCAATCCGGCGCATCGCCGTACGGACGACGACGGCATCTACGGCGCGTACATGCCGACCAACACGAATACTCGTCGGACGGAAGACGACGGAATTTACGGCGCGTACAAGCCGGCAAACACTTCCTTAGTGCATCAACAGACGGACGTCTACGGCGCGCACAATTCGCACAACCTCAAGAAATACTCCGTCTCCAAGCCCGCCGGACGGAGGTTCTTCGGCCGGGGAGGGGCGGTCCAGTACGACCAGTCGTGGTTATCCGCTCAGTCGATCGGCGAGCAGGAGTTCAGGCGGAGATCGGTGAACGCGCTGACTATCAAGAAGCCCATTCGCGTCGACGGCATGGAACTCTTCGTCAAGGTGGCGAACGTCGAGCCGGGAATGGACGACCCCGTGCGCGACGCCATCAACAGCCTGATCATAAGCACCAGTGTGGACGGCGGACACAGGTGGACCGCAAACTTCATCGGCGTCCTCCCCTGCGCGCTCCTCGAAGAAGATACATCAGGCATCACGACGTTCAAGTTCCCGGTCAGCAACTCGAAGGCGGGCAAATGGACGCACATCGCGCTGTTCTACCAGAACGCCGACGGCGCGACCGCGTCCGAAGCGAGGGACAAGCTCAGCTCCGACGACATGCTGATGTTCATGCAGCGTGTCGTGTTGGCGGGCCAATTCTACGGGCTGGAGCACAACGACCTGCACCTGGGCAACGTCATGCGATCATCGGGAGGGCTGACGCTGATCGACTACGGCCGGGTCGTCTTCAGGCAGCTGTCCGGAGACATCGTCACGGACTCCAAGCTGTTGGATGATCTGGACAAGCTGCGCGAGACGGCCGCGAGGGTCAATAAAAAGACGGTGCCTGCGATGGCGAAGGCTCAGCTCGAAACGCTGGGCGGTACGAATGGGCGGTGGGACCCGTTCAAGACGTGGGAAGACATCGCGTGGATCGAAAACGTGTGGATCGGCGACCTGGTGACCTTCACCATCAACGTCTGCAAAGCCTTGAGAGTGGACTACGGCGACTTTCACACAATCAGAACGCAGTACGATGCGCAGCGCAAGATCGAAGATAAGTTGAATGCGCTTGTGGAGGATGACCACGAGCTCGTCACGTCCCGAGCGCGATTCCTGCAGGAAAAGTTGGCCGCGTTCGAACGAATCAAAGACAATGAGGGGTACGCGTTCGTGTTGCCGGGGTTGACGATGTACGCAATCATGCAACTGTACAAGGAGCGAGCCCAGAAGGCGGTGACTCACGGCAACGGCACGTGCTTCCCCGAGGCGGGAGTCGCGCTCGCGAGGCTGTTCGAGTCGGAAGATGCGGAGGATATATTGAAGATCGCCGGTAAAACGTTCGAGGCCGTCGGGTTGATCGCGCCTCTGTTCCAGGGATTCGATCAAGCCGGCGGGGGCGAGATAGATGGCCGTTCGTTCGACGGCCAGATGGCCGCATTCATCGAGAGAAGGCGGGCCTTGAACCTGGTGAACTACGAACTGGACCTGGACTTGCCGGACAACATGACGGATGCTTTCAACGACGTTCGGTTCGAGAAGGATCGGTTTTACGAGCGGAGGGACGCCGCCCTATACTCGGCGGTGCCCGACGACATCCGCTCCGGCTTCGGCGCGACACGAACGCCCGAGTACGATGCGCTGCCGATCGGCGAGGCCGTGTCGGGCGGCGGTGCGATGACGTACACCGCGCAGGCGTGCCTGGTCGCTTTGACCGTATTCATGGCGGCGCTTCGTCAGTGATGATCGCCATGAGCGTCCAAATAAAATGAAACAACATTTTCAGAGCAGGAATGATCGCTGTCGCGACCCTCGCGGCGTCCCTCGTGGCGGGCGTCTCCCTGAGCGCGTACGCGGCCGTGAAGCGCCAGTCGCGGGTCGCCCTGAACGAAGACGCGCTCGCGCGCTTCCTCGAGGTCGCGCGCGCCGACGACATGCCGGCGGAGGCCCGGATCGCGGCCGCGGACGCCGCGATCCGAGTGTACTCGTGCGACGCCGACGGCATGTGCCGCCTGGTGGACGAGGTGAACGACGTGCGGACGCGAGGTCCCGACGACTCGGACACCGCTATCGCGGCGGCGATCCGCGCCGCGCGTCTCTCGGACGCGGCGCGCTGCGACGGCGACGCGTGCCGTAACTTCCTCGCCGCCAACCGCGATCCGGACGACCCCGTGCGCTGCGCGCTGGTGGACGCGCTGGAGGGCGTGTCGTTCGACCACGCGCAGGACGCCATGCTGGCGATGGACCACATCCGAGACGGCGCGGCGCTCGATGGGGACGGGCGGTGGACGGTCGTCGGCCAGCCGCGCACGATTCAGGAGATCCTCGCCGCCATTTCTTCGCGCGACCCTTGAAAACATGAAGACGACCTCGGGCTCGATACGCGCATTCCTCGACAGCGACATGGGCGCGTTGATCCTGTCCGTCGTCGTCGGATTCGGCCTGGCGACGCTATTCCGCAAGGCGTGCAGCGGGCGCGGATGCATCGTCGTCAAGGGGCCGCCGCCGAGCGTCCTCCGTAAGAACGTGTACATGCAGGACGGACGCTGCTACAAGTACACCCCCGAGGCCGCGGACTGCGACTCGGGTCACTCCGCCGAATAGCTCGCGCTGGACGAGCGCACGGTCGGCGCGTCCAGCAGGTACCGCGCGACCCTCTCGAACACCTTTGCGCACTGAACGTACTGCGTCTGCGCCTTCTGATCGACATCGCTGTACCTCGCAACGACTCCGTCGATGACGGGGTCCGCGACGTTCTGTTGCACGACGTCGATCGCGGCGGCCTGGCCGTCACGGACCTGCAGCACCGAATGATAGCACTTGTCGTCCGACATGAGCGTCAGCACGGCGGGGTCTTCGTTGACAGGCTTGTAGTCGCCCTTGAGGGCTTCCGGCAGGCATTCGATGATGCGGATGCACGCGCTGGACAACGCTCCTGCGGCTCCTCCGGTCTGGGCCGGGCAGCCCCCCGCGACGCTGCAGAGCTCCGCGTGCTTGACGTACTTCAGGATGATGCTTTCCTGCAGCGTGCACGCGGTCGGCGTCTCGTAGCTGCTGGCCCTGGCCGCGCGCGCATCCCGGACCGCTTGGTGGTTCGCTTCCGCGCACGTCAGCACGGCGTCGAGGCAGTCCACCATGATCAGGGCCAGCGCGGTGAGAACTACGCACGAGTCGTTGACGGCGACGAGTGCGGCGCCGTTAGCGCGCCGCTTTCCCCTGACGCCCGGCCTCGACGCCGCGCGGGACGCCTGCGCTTTGGCGACGAGCGCCTCTTCGTACACGTACGTGACGATCGTGTCCGCGACGTACGAGATCAGCTTGTCGGGCGCGGAGCCTTTGAGGACGAACCGATCTGCGGAGTCGACGTCGCGGCACTGGTACCGGTACTGCTGCGGGTCATAGTATCGGGTGGGAGGCGGCTCGCCGTACCTGTCGCACGAGTACCTGGTCCCGCCGTATCCGCTGTAGACGGTGTTGCGCTGCACCGCTTTCTTCTGGACGATGGTGCACGCGTTCGACGCGTCTGCGCCGAGTTTGTCAGCCTTCTCGACGTACTGGTCGATATCGCCGTCCATGCGTGCGGCGTCGAACGCCTCGCAAGCGACCGCGGCCAGTTCCTGCGCCTTGTTGGCCACTGCCGACGCGCACCTCGCGTACTGCAGAGCTTCACTCAGGTACGACTTCTTGCCCGTCTGCACGCAATCCTTCAGCGCCTGCGCGGTCGCCTGGACGGTTTCCTGGACCCGTCCCAGCGCGGTCGCGGACGCCGTCGACACCCTGAGCGCCTTCTCCGTCGTCGCCACGACCTGCTCGGGGTACGCCCGGTCTTGGAACGACATGATCACGTCCGCCCTCGACGCGCTGTCCAGAACGCCGTTTACGAGCGCGAGCCTGCACTTTCCGGCGACGAGCGCGTCCAGCGCGTCGTCGACCGCGACGGAGACGAACGCCTGGAACAGCGGGGAGGCGGCCCGGCCCAGATCGCGCAGCGACGAAGAAGGCTCGCCGCGCTTCGGGTACCACCTCTCCAGGGCCGTCTCGCTCACGGCCAACGGAGCGAGCTGTCTGAGGAATTGATCGCGCCCCATGCGAGACGCCGCCGCGGTCCAGGCGTCCATCACCTGTCTGACCGAGAAGGCCGCGACCCTGTCCTTGCCGAATTGATCGCAGATGGCCGCGACGACGGCGTCTCGAGGCGGGCCGGACGCGGGGCCGGTCACCACCGCGAAGCACGGCGACGTGTCGCCCTGGTCTCCGACGGCCTGTGCCGACGGCGAGGCGTCGCCGGCAGACGGACGCGAGCGATTCAACAGGGCCGCCTGCTCCGCGAAAGAACCCGTCCTGTTCCCCAGCGGCTCCACCCCTAACTTCTTGTACTGTTCCGCGAAAGACGACATGAACGACCTTACCCCCTCTTGCAGAAATAATGGGTGCCCACGCGCTGCCGTTCTCTGCAGTATTGCAGCCAGACTAACAACAGAATGACGAACGTCGCCGAGCTGAACACAATGCTGACGGTACTCATCCAGCCGCTGCTGCTGTCGCCTTCGCTGATGCTGGCCGCGCTGTCCGTCAGAAACGATCGCCCGTCGTAGATCGGTGGCCCACTCATTGTACAGCGGTGCGATCGCGCGAGGTCCTATACGCCGTCTGTCCAGCGGTCGGCTTAAAGGGCCCGACGCCCGGAGGCGTCCGAAAATGGCGCTGCCTCCCCTCGAACTGATGTCTCTCGACGCGCGGCTCGAGGCCGTGGACGCGGGCGTCTCCGTCGAAGGAGCCGACTCCCTGAAAGCTCATCGCGCCGTGATCGCCGAGCTGCGCGAGGGCGTGCGTCGCAGTCTGTGGTCCGAGGACGCGTTCCCCTGGTCGCCCGAGCTCCTGGACGCCCTGCCGCGCGCGCTGTGTCCCGCTGCGGCGGCTGCGGCGGTCGCCCGTGCGTGGACGGACACCGGGTCCCACAGCGCGCGGGCCATAAAGACGGCGGGCTTCCGCTGCGCGCTGGTTGCCGCCTTGCGGCGTAAAGCGCTCGCGTCCGAGACCCTGCAGAGATCATGACGCTCGCGCGATTCATGTGCTGCGGGTCGCGCGTCCGGCGCGCGAGTCCGGTCCACCAGCCGCAGCCCGAAGTGGACCCCGAGCGCCAGGAGACCCCCGACGAGGAGATCATGCGGAGGGACGCGGCGACCACGATCAAGCTGCCGCCCGTCCGCACGTCGCCGGTCCGAAAGAAGAAAGTGCCGGCGGCGGAGACGCCGGAGCAGCGCTTCGTCAGGTACTCCGCCAAGGCGATCCGGGCGAAGCGCGAGATGGAGGCCGCGAGCGGAATCGACCCCGCGCAGACATATTTCGCGTCTCGTCGACGCGACGAGGTCTGGGGCGGCGTGGTCCCCAGCGAGTATGGGCCCGCCGAGACGCCGTCGGACTCGCCCGACACGCTGCGCGCGGCCCTGGACGCGCTGCACGTGACGAAGCGTCCGCGCGTCGAACAGAATCACCGACCGACGCCCGCGGACGCCGCCATCTTCGTGCCCCAGTCGGCCGCGGCCACGAACCGCTGCTCGGCTCCCGCCAGTTCGGCGTGAACAGGGATATCGATGCCGCTGACCAAGTAGTCGGCGGCGTCCCTGAGACGGCCTTCCAGAAGCATCTCGCCTCGGTAAGCGTCGGCGCCGAATAACGGCCGGCGCTCCGCGGCGGGCTCTGCTGCCCGGCGCGCATCTCGCGCGGCCCTGAGCTCCTCCGCCGTGGGCTCGGCGCCTCCGGTCTTGCCGCGGTTTCCGCACAGCCTCTCGACGTCGTACACCAGGAAGCCGCGGCCCGGGACGTCGACCGGCTGAGCGTACGGGGCGTCGTCCACGCAGCCGTGGAACGGCGACTCCATGCCCTGTATGATACGCGCCTTGTGGGCGGCGACTTTGACAAGGGTTTTGTCGTCGATGTTCTTGAACAGCTCCTCCGTCTTGGCCACGGATTTGTCCTCGCCGTCGCACGCCCAGGGACGGGTGTCGGCCTTGAAGTTGACCGCGCCCTCGCCCGACGCGGGGGAGATGCATATGAGGAAGTCCGGGTGCTCTTGCTTGGATTCGTCGTCCCGCGTGTCCGCGAGGTGCGCGGCGTAGAACAGCAGCCCCTGCGCGTCGGTGACGAGGCCGACCAGCAGACGCGGGTCCTTCTGCCTGACCAGGCGCAGCGCGGACGCGAACTTGCGCGACGCGCCGACGACCGTCCCGTCGTCCATGTCCATGACCACGACGTGGAAGCCGGGCGCGTCCTCGCCCTGTGGCACTTCGTCCAGCTCGCTGTTGAGGACGATCTCGAAGTGCGCGCGGTTGGCTTTGGAGCAGAGGCCGAGCACGGACACGACGTTGCCGGTGGGCGTGTTCGCGTACTTGCCGGGGGCCGGCTTGGCGATGACCGCGCCCGTGGCGAGCACCGCGACGCCCGCCGCCAGCACGGTGAACATGATCATCGCGGACTCCGCCATGCTTTCCTGAACAACGCTGGGCAATTTACGTGATGGGGTCCCGCGTGACGTCCTGCGCGTAGGGGTTGCCGCGGAGCGACGCCGTCTCGGTGAACCCGTCGTGGCGGAAGTTGAAGGGCGGGACGGCGTTGACGCTGCGCGTGTCCTGCTCGCACGCCGCGGGCAGCACGTTCTGGGTGACGCCCTGGCGCGACACGAAGCCGGACGGCCGGTCGGCGGCCTCCATGATGGGGTCGCGACGGCAGTCCGCGGCCAGGTCCTGGTCGTCCGCGCCCTTGTACACCTTGGGCCCGACGTGCGTCGGCGCGCGGCCGGCCAGGAGCGACTCCTTCACGCAGCGCATCTGCGCTGCGTAGATGTCCGCGTAGCTCATGCTGGCCTTGGACGTCGCCAGGCCGCCGGGCCCGAAGGTCGCGCCCGCGTCGCCGATGAACTGCTTGGCGGTGTTCTTGGCGTCGTACGCGTTCGTGCGGTACCCCTGCCCCGACTCCTGCGCGTTGGCGATGCCCGTGTACTCGGTGTCGCCGAGGAACTGCTTCTGCGTGTTCTTGGCGTCGTAGGGCGTCGAGATGTAGCCCTGGCCGGACTGGATGACGGTGGTGCCGACGTTCCCGGCGCGTCGCGCCTCGACGATTGTGTCGCGCATCGTCGGCTCCAGCACGTCGTACGGGTCGTACACCGTCGCCTTGGTGACTGGCGGCGCCAGATTGAGGTTGGAGTCCACCGTCTCCAGCGTGTCGCGCACCGTGGGCTCGGGCGCGTCGTCCGCGGCGCGCATCTGCACGCGGTTCGAGCGCGGTCCCGCGATGCCCACCGTCGTGTCGTGCAGCGTGGTCTCCTTGATCGTGGTCCGCGCCACCATGTTTGGGTCGTAGATGGTCTCCTTCATCGCGACCGCGCCCCGCAGGTTCCCGTACAGCCTGGGCGCGCCCGTCGCGATGACCTTCTTGTTCCAGTCGTCGCGCTCCCGGGCGGGCGTGACGTAGGTCGCGCCGGGCGCCGCCTTCATGCCTCCCAGCGGGAGCGCGGTCGAGGCGCTGCCGTTGGGCAGCGCCTGGCGCTCGTTGTCGCGCAGGTCGGCGCGATACTGCTGCACGTTCTGCGAGAGGTCCTTGGCCGAGTCCCACGCGTTGGCGCGCCCCGCCGGCCCGATGGGCGGGGCGGGGGCGTCGAAGCGGCCCGGATGAGTGGACGCGACCTCGTACGGCGCGATCTGCGGCGTGACGGCGCCGGCAGGGAGGACGTAGTTGGTGGCGCCCAGTCCGCGCGCTGTGGGCGCGAGCACCGGGTCGGGCCACAGCGTCTGGCGCGCGACGGGCGACGCCGTGGGCTGCACATCGGCGCTGGTGTTGGTGCGGTACTGGTCCGGCAGCCGACGCGGCACGTTGACCGCGTTGGTGCGCGCGCTGACGAACGAGCCGGGCGCGCCCGTGACGCGGCCCTTGTCGACGTAGCGCGGACGCGCGCCGCCGCGCAACTGGTCGATCGTGGGAGGCAGCTGCCTGGGCACGGACTCGGGGACCGGCGCCACGTCGCGGTACGGCTGCATCAGCAGCTCGCCCTGGCGCGTGGAGGACAGTGAGCTGGCGACCGCGGCCTGCGCGCGGTTGAGCACGGCCTCCGTCGCGGGCTGCTCCTGGCTGTTCCAGCCGCGCCACTCCTCCGTCTCGCGCTTGGGGTCGGGCACCGTCGCGGTCTCGCGGTCGCGCAGCGGGCCCGGAGCCTGGCCGCGGTAGAACGGCTGCGCGTTCACCTGCATGTCCTCGACGGGCACGTACGTGCCGCGCAGCGGGCTGTACACGGTCCCGGCGGGGACGGCGTCCCGTCGGGCGTCGGCGCGCGCACCGGCGCGGTTGTCCGCCTTCTTGGACGCGGCCTGCATCCCGGGGTCGGCGTACACGTTGAGACGGCTGTTCGGGACCGTGGGCGCGAGCGCGCGTCTGCCGGGCGCCGGCTCCTCGACGGCCGACGGAGGCGGCGTGTTAGAGGACACGGCGTCCCGCTGCGACAGGATCATACCCGACGCTATCAGCGCCGCCAGAACTATTGCGGGCAGCATCACACGCCTTGCATCGTGCTGCAGGAAAAAAGACGGGGCGCGGAGCGCATACAGCAGCGGGCCCTTTTTATTCGCCCCCGCGGTTCAGAGAATGGGCTCCGGTATCGTCATAGCTGTCGTCGTCGCCGTGTCGATGGCGGTCATCATCGCGGTGGGGTGCCGCCCGGTCGAGTCGTCGCGCGCGTCCGTCGGCATGTCCCCGCGCCCAGGCCGTTGCGTGCTCGCGCTCGAGGAGCAGTCGCTGGTCACGGGCCAGCTGACCACGCCGCGGGCGACGTGCATGACGGACGGCGCCTTCATCGCGTGCAACACCGGGAGGTTGCCGTACGGCCCCCGCGTCTAGAAAGCGACGACGTCCCATCCCTCGAAGGACAGCTCCGTCATGTCGTCCAGCACCACGTCGACGCGGCTGAGCAGCGGCACCTTGAACGCGGCTTCCATCAGCTTCACGAGCTCGTAGGCCGACGGCTCCACTTCGCGGTTGAAGCCGGAGCAGTGATCGTACAGGAACTGCCTGCAGCGGTTCAGCTCCGCGTCCGAGGGGGCGTGCTCGGGCAGCGGATGGACGTCGAAGGCCGCCACCGTCTTGCGCACATGCAGGTCGATCAGCTGCACCTCGCCGCTCGTGAACGGCTGCACGCCTCCGCGCTCCAGGGTGCGCTGCACGCTGCCGTCAGGCAGCAGGAACTCGCAGGCGCATAGCTCGTTGCGCGGCAGCGCGCCGACGATGACGAGTTTGGAGTGGCGCGCGACGCGGCGGACGCAGCCGCCGTGCATCCAGTACCAGCACTTCCTGAGGAACGCGATGATGCAGTCGAATGCCATTGCGATGACGAGGAGCGCGGGCGCCATCACGCTGAGCCAGTACATCATCATTGTCGCACGAACCCGCAGTCGCGCTGCTTTACATCACGACCTCGTGCCGCACCGACGGCGCGCACGTCAGCTGCAACGACAGGCTGGCCTGCAGCGAGACGTTCAGGATCTTCCCGCTGACGGTGGGCGACGTCAGCGTGTTGACTTCGTTCTGCGCCTCGACGTCCGGCACGATGAGCCGCGTGATGGGGTCCGTTACATAGGGGCGCGCGATGACGATGGACGAGCGCTGCGCCAGGAACTGCACGAACGCGCCCTGCGCGACGACGCTGTGGCCCTGCGAGCGGTTAAGGAAGTCGTTGACGCGCGCGCTGGAGGTGTTGACGCCGCTGATCTTGACGATGTCGCCGGCCTCGAAGTCCGTGATCCAGGTCTCGCCGGTCTGCACGACCCAGTTGGCGGCAGCGTCGGTGTTGAGGTACACGCCGCTGATGGTGTGCGTGTCCTGCGCCAGGCTGATGAGGCCGCCGTCCGGCAGCGAGAAGCGGACGGTCAGCTTCTGCAGCGAGGGCATGGGCGGCGAAAAGGTCTGCTCCCCGCCTCCGGCTGGAACCATGACCGCGAAGGCGCGCGACCCGGGGAAGCCCGCGATGCGGTCGACGATGAACTTGCAGAAGGAGCGCCTCATCGTGCTGCTGGCGCCGTCGTCGTAGTCCGCCGACAGCTCGTCGAAGCTGACGACGATGTACGGGACGCCCAGGGTCATGGGCACGTCGCCGCCGCTGACGGGGATCAGGAGCGCTGTGGCGGCGATCCTGGTGACGTTGCGCACGTTGTTGCCGCACGTGTACTGGAAGTGGAAGCGCGTCGGGTAGGTCGTGACGTCGCGGTCGAAGCCGTCGATGGACATGTTCAGGGTGATGTCGGACGGCCGCGCGGGCGGCGCCCACGGCTCCTTGACGATCTGCTCCACGATGCGCGCGCGCGCGATGTCGCGTTCCAGGTCGGGGTCCGATCGCGCGCTGACCTCGTTCTCCTGGACGAAGGGCTCCGGCCGCAGCCCGTCGCGCATGAGCTGCCGCATGGGGTCCGATTGTTCCGCTGGGCCGCCGCGAGCGAGCTCGTCGATGATGCCCCAGCTCGCCCGCACCACGGTGTCGTTCATGTCCGAGACCGTGACGCCCGCGTAGTCGGGGTCGCGGTCGATCTCCTGCATCACCTGCAGCACGAGGTGGCGCGCGTTGCCGCCGCTGTGGTTCTGGACCGCGCGCCAATGCGCTTCGGTCATGCGCGACTCGATGAGCTCCATGACCGAGCGCATGTTGCCGAGCGTCAAGAACTGGCTGGACGGCTGCTGCTGCTGCATGTTTCTTCCCCCGTCGGCTTATTTTTTTGAGGACTTCTTCGCCGCGGACGTCTTCTTCTTCGCGGGTTTGCTGGAGATGCTGGAGAACATCTGGTTCATCCACTTTGTGACCTGCTTTGCGACGCTGGCCGGCTCGGCCTTCTTGCGCGTCGTCGTCTTCTTCGACTTGGCGCCTCCGCGCGCGACGCGCACGTCCGCGGGGACCACCATCTGCGCGAGCGTGTTGTTTACAGCGTCCATTTGCACCGTGCGCGCGATATTTTCATGCAGGGCCGCGCATTCAACACATCACATGTCGGTCGTGCCAGGCTTGTATTCCAAGGTCAGAGCGCCTTCCTCGCGACGGACGTAACCGGCGGGCAGCGCCGCCGTGATCTCCGTCGGGCGTCCGTGCGCGCTTACGACTTGCTGCACCGGGCCCATCAACGCCAGAGATTGCCATCTCTGGTAGCCCAGGTACGCGTTGGCGTTCGCCGCCGCTCGTCGGGCGCTCCTCGGGTACTTGCGCAGGATGCGCGCGCCGATCCTCTTGCCAGTTGCGCCGTCAGGGCGGAATGTCACCCTGAAGCCGTGGTCCCTGAGGCTGGCGGGATCGATGTGAAACTCCGCGTTCCAGCCGTCCCGAGGTCCCGTCATGTAACTGAACTTCACGAGCTCGTCTTCGACGATGTACAGCGCGACGGGCGACGGACCGTCCATGCCAATGATCGCAACGGACCCGCTGCAGTTGGGCGGACACTGGTACACGTGCCTGTACCCGTAAGAGAAGGAGGTACCGTCCGGGTTGTAGAGGTCGACGATCGCAGTCAAGGCGGCAGCTTCTCCAGAGTCCTTCCACGCTCTCATGGTCCGGCAAGCAGATTTGTGAAACTCCCAATGGCTCCGTTGGCATCTTGAGGAGCAGTACTCCGCCATTCTGCAATCTTGGCAAGTCTGCAACGGAACTCCATTGTGCAAATCTGGGAAATGGCATGCAGTGCAATGGTCGACCGGTGCGGTGAACATGCGATCGCGGTCAGGGTTCGACAAGGAAGCGGGGCCATCGAATGCAGGCACTGCAAACACCGTGGTCTCTATACCTAACGCCAGCAAGAATGGGACACCCTCC
>Ga0075014_100000134_pt1 | contig 23064 bp, 19 predicted proteins | sample AleBraG_ABR_2014_FD_71472 | JGI IMG/M metagenome (GOLD analysis project Ga0075014, IMG submission 71472) | Freshwater sediment microbial communities in response to fracking from Pennsylvania, USA - Alex Branch Run_MetaG_ABR_2014 | ecosystem: Environmental > Aquatic > Freshwater > Creek >... | reverse complement strand
ACGGACGCCGCCGTGGTTCCCGGCTTTGCTGTCTGGGACCGCGTGCTGCGCAAGTATCGCCTGCACTTCGATCCGCCCATCGGACTGGTGCGCACTGGCGACATCGAAGCCGACATTGTTGCCAATACACAACGCTTTACCAAGGCCATCGAGGACATCATCCGCCGCTACCCCGATCAGTGGCTCTGGGTGCACCGCCGCTGGAAGACGCGTCCGGCAGGGCAACCCAGCCTGTACTGAACCTGCTGGCTTTCTCGTCCCGCCTGCTATACAAAGTTCTCCATGAAACGCTCGTTGAAAGAGATTGCAGAGTTCCTTGGCGCGCGCCTGGTAGGTTCCGCGACGGTGGAGCTTTCGGGAATGGCGAGCCTGCGTTCGGCTACGCCATCAGATCTGGTGTTCGTAGAAGAGGAGAAAAAGCTTGCTGAGGCGGTGACCTCGGCAGCGGGCGCCGTCTTGGCGGGCCCCTTTGCTGCGGATCATGCGGCGAACAAACCTATTCTTGTAGTCGAGAATCCCCGGCTGGCGTTTGCGCGGGCTGCATCTTTGCTGGTTCCTTCCGGTGCCAAGGCGGCCGGAATTCACGCCACCGCCGTGATCCATCCTTCCGCGCGCATCGCAGCGACCGTCTGCGTCGAAGCCCGTGTGGTCGTGGAAGAGAACGCGGTAATCGGCGAGCGGGTTCGTCTCGGCGCGGGATCCGTCATCGGAGCCGGGGTGGTGATCGGCGATGACTGTGGCATCTATCCCAACGTGACCATGTATCCAGGAACCAAGCTCGGTCAGCGGGTGATTGCCCACGCCGGCGCAGTTCTCGGGGGCGACGGTTTCGGCTACGTGCCCGATCCTAACACAGGTCGCTACGAAAAATTTCCCCAGATCGGCCGGCTCGAAATCGAAGACGACGTGGAGATCGGCGCCAACGCGACGGTCGACCGCGGCGCGCTCGATGCCACGATCATTCGCCGTGGCACGAAGCTCGACAACATGGTGCACATCGGCCACAACTGTGACATCGGTGAGGATGTGGTCATTGCCGCGCAAACGGGCGTCTCCGGCAGTTGCACGATCGAGAACCGCGTGATCGTGGGCGGCCAGGTTGGAATCGCGGATCATGTGCGCATCGAATCCGGCGCGATTCTCGGCGCGCAAAGCGGCATTCCTTCGAAGAAGGTGATTCGGGGGAAGGGAGTCGTGTTCTGGGGTACGCCAGCCCGGCCCATCCGTGGGTACCTGAAAGAGTTGGCTGTGCTGGCGCGGCTGGCCAAAAAGGAGTAGCTGTGCGTGGTCGGGTTCCATATATCGCCGTCGCCCTGATCCTTTCAAGCTTCTGCTCGGCGAGCGATAAGGTTGGGTATTCCTTCATTGCCCGCGATCTCGTCTTCCAGAGCTACATTGACGACTCGGATATATCGCCCGACGGTAGTCGCTTTGCCGTCGCGTTGGAAGCGCGAACCGAGGCGGCTACGCATCGCTCTGTGCTCGAGCTCTGGGATTTCTCCGGCGGCAAGCTGGCCGAAAGAGCATTGTCTATAACGTGGCGTGGCTATCCGCAAGTGTGCCTCCATTTTTCAGGCGACGGAAAACAGCTGCTCTTCTATGACGGAGTTGGCAGCCTGCACGTGCTCGACGACCGCCTGAACGATGTTCGCCAATTTGACATCGGCCTCGCCGGCGACGACTTGCAGAGGCTCAACGAGACAGCGTTAAAAAATCACCCGGGACGGATTGAGCCGCTGCCGGTTCGCGCCGCCGCGGTGGAAGAAATGGCGGTTGCGCCTGTGGGGTCGCGGGTCGCGGTGCGCATTCTGCTGCGCGAATTCTCGCAGATGATTCACATCTTCGATCTCAGCTCGGGTCAGCTTGTCCGCTCCTGGGGGCAGGTCGGGTTCCACTCCGGCGCGGGGTCACACATGGCGTGGGATCCATCCGGCCGGCTGCTCGCGCTCGGATTCGACTCGACCATCGTCGAGGAAGGTCAAAGCGGGGATATCGCGATCTACGATGCAGAGAAGGGTGTGGTCGCACGTTTTGTGCAGACCGGTTTCGAGGGCGTTGCGTCGCTGGCGTTTGCCGGCAGGGACGCACTCGTAGTTGCACCGATGAAATTTAAACATCATGCGCTGCCCGCTCTGCAGATCTTCACTTTGGCCGGAGCCCACCGGCAATCGATGACGGTACCAGACACGGGTTTGCGCGGCCCTGTAGCCGCCGCGGCCGGACCGAGGATGGTGACCGGTGTTGCCGTTCAAGTTGTGCAAGACCCTGACGATCCGAGGGTGTGGCGGGCCGCGGACAGCCGCATCGTGTTGTGGAAGGTGGGCTCAGCAGCGCCCAGGGCGATCTCGTCCGACCTTTGGCCGGTGAAGATGCCCGACATGGCCCTCAGCGCCGACGGCCGGCGGCTGCTCGTAGTGCGCCACTATGACAGCCGGCGCGCGGTGCTGCTGGAACTGCATGAGAACGTCGAGCCTCTCCGGGATCGCCGAGACGACGCTCGTTAGGAATCCAGTCCAGGTGGTGAGTCGCCTGGTTTGTCGCCCGTGGTGGTGATTGGAGAGATGGCGGGCGGCGGTCCGGTCAAGGGAAGGCCGGTGATCTTGCGCAGCTCGCGCAGAATGTCATCGCGATCGCGGCCGGCATAGTCGTGCGCAAAGCGCGTCAGAGCTTCCGTGAGAATGTCGTGGTGGTGCAGCTTCTCCAGACCCTTCTCCCGTGTCAAATTCAGCCACAGGCGGTGGGTGAGCAGCACATCCTCGTTCTTCATCGAGGGCGTGTGCGGACCGATGCGGAACGTGCGCACCGTGCTGTCAGGCAGAACCACCTGCATAATGAACTGTCGGCGTGGTTCCGCAGCTCCCTCCCAGGCACGGCCTAGAGCGAACGCCTGCTCCTCTGCCGTCATTTTGCTCGACAAGCCAGCTACGACGGAGGACGACTCAAGGTTTGTCGCCGTCTGCACGATCGCCGACCACACGTCGCGGGCTGGCACTACGAGCAGCGAGATCCGCTTGCCGAAGCCCTCCGCGATACTTACGGCACGAGTAAAAAGTGTCTGTTCGTAGTCGCTGAAGATCTGCTCCGTGGCCAGGTCATAAGCCGCGGCGCCGAACTGGCTGAGCCGAGCCGACATGACGACGACGTCCTGCTCTTTGGTGTCGGTGTGCGCCAGCACCCACTTCAGGTGCGTCAGCGTGTTGTAGTCGCGTACCGTAACCAGCACGTTACCGCGACGGATGCCCAGGCCTTCCCGCTCTACTGTGTCGCTTTGCAGGAGCTGGAAGTGCTCTTTCATCTGCTTTTGTGCCAGGGCGTGCTTGCGCATGTTGACCTGTTCCGAAATCGTAAAAATCACGAAAAATCCGAACGCAAAGCTTACCCCGGCCACCGTAGCTACGGATTTCGTGAACAGATTCGTGATTGCCACCGTCAGCAGCACCAGGAACACCGACGCCAGGCCAATCGGAAGCTCCGTCTTGCCGATCGTGATATTGGGCGGCACTTTCCAGCCGCGCTCACCCTTGTACTTCCAGCGCAGCACCAGCATGGCCAGGCAGTTGAAGGTAAAACTCCAGATCACGCCGAAGGCATACGCTTCGCCCAAGGCGTATACATTGCCCCAACTGGCCACGATCGTGAGCACCTGCAGGATCACCACCATGTTGATGATGCGGTGGCTGGTGCCATAGCGGCGGTGCGGGAAGCGGAACCAATCGGCCAGCACGCCGTCTTCCGACACGCGATTGAGCACGCCGTTGGAACCGATGATCGAAGTGTTGATCGCGCCCGAAAGAATAAGGAAACCAACCACTACCACAAAGCCGCGAAAGAGCAGGCGCAGCAACTCTGGTCCCCACATGTACATCGCGAGGCCGGCGATCAGGTTGTCTTTGTAGCCGGCGCGCACGCTGTCGGGGATGAGCATGACCGACAGCAGGGAAGCGAAGCCGGTGAAGACGAGACTGTAGATAGCAATGATGATGGCCGCGCGCTTAAGGTTCTTCAGCTTGGGGTGCGCCAGTTCCCGATTCACCTGCGCCAGCGACTCTTCGCCGCTCATGGCCAGCACAGAGTGGCCAAAGGCAATGAGGATGCCAAATAGTCCGAGCAGGTGTGCCGTCTCGGTATGTTTGAGGAAACCCAGCGCTTCCGGGCTGAAATGCAGATTCGCCGGTGTCGGCCACGGAACCGTCTGCCAGCCACCCTTGAGAAGTGTTATGACCGACCAACCGAGCAGGATCACCACCATCACGGTGGTGATCTGCATGACGCGCAGCGCTTTCTCACTCGATTCGTGAATGCCCTTGATGTTTTCCCACCAGTAGTAGATGGTCACCGCCAGGGCAAAAGCGACAGAAAGGAAGTTCTCGTTCAGATGGGGCGTGCCGCCGGCCAGCGCGTGGACGGCGCCCGGGATCAGCCTATGCGCGTCCATGGTGGCGAAAATCTCGTTGATTAAGCCCGCGATATACTGCCCGGCGGAGACGCCTGAGATTGGCCCGGTCAGAATATAGTCGAACATCAGGGCCGAAACGCTCAGCTTCGCGAGTGTCCCACCCAGCGCTTCCTTGACCACGCGGTATACGCCGCCGCGCACGAACATGGAGCAACTCTCCACGTACACAGCGCGCACGGTGAAGGAGAACAACATCACGCCCAGGATGAACCACGGCGCCGACTTGCCCACCGCCTGCTCCGCGATGCCGCAGGCGTAAAACGCCGACGAGGCCAGATCGTTGAGCACGATCGCCGCGGCCCGCCAGTAAGAAATAAAGGTGAGCATGACCGACGTCGCGACGACGATCTTGACGCGATCAGATCGCAGCAGAGGTTGGGAGTTTGGAGAAGACATGCGGTACTGGAATCCGTTCTTCTAGTGCGAGTCTCCCTTGTCCGCCAGCGTCTCAATATCTTCGATTGCCGACAGGATCAGCACGATCGTGGAACCCGCCATGCCGATAAAGAACAGAGTCTCCAGGATGTGGATCCCAAGGTGAGCCAGTACGGCCATAAGCGCACTATCTTACCGGATTTGGCCGCCGTCGCGCAGTGAAGTGTTGTGCAAGGCGATTTGTTATGCTGACGGCGTGCTCGGCATCCACAAGCGTGCGTGGGGTTTATGCTTCGTTTCGGCCGTCCTGCAGATTCTGATTTTTCCGCTGCCGGGGCTGTACTTCCTGTGTTGGGTGGCTCTCGCGCCACTTCTCCTGGCACTGATGCAGGCACGCTCGCTCGACACGCTGCAATTGGAGTTCGCGGCACAGCGTTTCCGCTCGGCGACACCGCTCCAGGGCTTTGTCCTCGGCCAGGTCTGCGGGACGCTGTGGTGCGCCGGGAGTTGCAACTGGGTCTTCCAGACCATGCGCCAGTACGGCGGTTTGAGCGCTCCCGTCGCCGCGATCGTTACGCTAGTCGCCGCCATTTATCTCGGGCTGTACCAGGGACTGTTTGGTCTGCTATTTGCCTGGATTGCCGGTGACCGCAGCCCGGTGCGACGGTATGCCGTGGCGCTGGCGCCTTTCCTGTGGGTTGCCGTGGAACTGGCGCGTACCCGCATCTCGGCATTTCCGTGGAACCTGCTCGGCTCCTGCCAGGTGGACAACATCCCTCTCAGCCGCTTTGCAACCATCGCCGGTGTTTATGGAGTCTCTTTCGAGATTGCGCTCGTGAACAGCGCGTTTGCCACTGCCTTTCTGCTGCCGCGTCCGCGCCGCAACCGGCTCGTGATGGCCGCAGCGATGGCCGCCGCCTTTCTCCAGATCGGCCGCTGGATACACCCGCCGCAGTCGCCAGCGGATCGCATGGCCTTGCTGGTGCAACAGAACATCCCGATCGAGATCGGGAGCGGTTGGACCCGCGACTACTTCCAGCACACGCTCGACGACCTGCGGCACTTCAGCACTGCGCCTTCCTCCGAACACCCCGATCTGATCGTCTGGCCTGAGTCGCCGGCGCCCTTTTACACCTCGGACCCGATTTTCCGGCAGGCGGTGGGCGGGATGGCGCACGATACGCGCACCTGGGTCATCGCCGGCAGTCTCGGCTCCGACCCAGCGCACATGGGCGGTTCGAGCGATACCGTCTACAACTCGGCGGCTCTCTTCAATCCCGAGGGCGAACTGGTGGCGCGTTACGACAAGGTTCATCTCGTACCCTTCGGCGAGTTCGTTCCGTTCCGCCGTTTCCTGCCCTTTGCCGATGTGCTGACAAAAGAAATTGGCGATTTCACGCATGGCGCCAGCCGCGCGCCTCTCGCTACCTCGCAAGCCCGGTTGGGCGTTTTCATCTGCTACGAATCGGTGTTCCCCGATGAAGTTCGTCAGTTCGCCCTGGGCGGCGCCCAGGTGTTCGTGAATATCTCCAACGACGGCTGGTACGGCGACAGCGGCGCCTGGGCGCAGCATCTGCAGCAGGCGCGAATGCGTGCGGTGGAAAACAATCGCTGGTTGCTGCGTGCCACAAACACCGGGTATACAGCGGCCATCGACCCATTCGGCCGCGTCGTAGCCGGCATCCCACGCAAGGTTCGCACTTCGCTCGACGCGCCGTATGCTCTCAACGACAACACTACGTTTTATACGCGACACGGCGATTGGTTCGCCTACGCGTGTGCGATAATTTTTCTGGGTGCGGTTCTCGTCAGAATTCTCCGCCGCCCATCAACCTCATGATTGAAGAATTAGAACGTGAATACAGTCCTCTCAAAGACAAGGTCCGAGACCTGCGGGAGTATCTTTGACCCCGCCCGCATCCGCACCCAGCTCAGCGAAGTAGAAAAGCAAGCCTCCCATCCCGCTCTCTGGTCGAACCCTGAGAACTCGCAGCGTGTGATGCGCGAACGCAAGCGTCTGGAGAAGATTCTCTCCACCGAAGCCGAACTTGGCCGCCGCAGCGACGACATCCACGCCTATTTCGAACTGGCTCGCGAAGGCGAGTCCGTAGAAAGCGAAATCCGCCGCGAGATGGATGCGCTGCGCACCCTGGTCGATCGCGTCGAGACGGAAACCCTGCTCTCCGGCGAAAACGATTTCCGCAATGCTATCGTCACGATTCATCCCGGCGCGGGCGGCACCGAGTCGCAGGATTGGGCCGACATGCTGCTGCGTATGTATTTGCGTTGGGCGGAGCGCCAGGGTTTCGCGACGGCTGTCAACGACTACCAGCCAGGGGAAGAGGCTGGCATCAAGTCCGCGACTTTCACCGTTACCGGCGATTACGCCTATGGCTTTCTGACCAGCGAGATCGGCGTGCACCGCCTGGTTCGCATCTCGCCCTTCGATCAGGCCAAGCGTCGCCACACTTCGTTTGCCAGCGTTTTCGTTTCGCCGGAAATCGATGACTCGATCGAGATCGTCATTAAGCCAGAAGACATTCGTGTCGACACTTATCGCTCGAGCGGCAAAGGCGGCCAGCACGTGAACACGACCGATTCGGCGGTTCGTATTACGCACGTCCCGACTGGGATTGTCGCCGCCTGCCAGAACGAACGCTCGCAACATAAAAACAAGGAGCGCGCCATGAGCATGCTGCGCTCGAAACTCTACGAGCACGAACTGGAGAAGAAGCAGGCCGCCACAAAGAAGGTGGAAGACTCGAAGCTCGACATTGATTTCGGGTCGCAGATTCGCTCTTACGTCCTGCAGCCCTATCGCATGGTCAAGGACCTACGCACGCGGGAGGAATCCGGCGACGTCGACCGCGTTCTCGACGGTGATTTGCAGCGCTTCATCCGCGCCTATCTGGTCATGCGCCGAGGCGAGAAGTCGTAGCCTAGAACTGAAGGCTGAGAGCTGACAGCTGAAGCTTCCCATGTCCGACAAACTCGAATTCGCCAACCCCAAGCTCGGCCCCCGCTTCGAGGAGGCCCTCGTTTTTGCGACTCAGAAGCACCACGGTCAAACCCGGAAAAAGACTGACGTACCCTACATTGCCCACCTGCTCAGCGTTGCTGCCCTGGTCCTCGAAGCCGGCGGCGACGAAGACCTCGCTATCGCCGCGCTCCTCCACGACGTGGTCGAGGATTGCGGCGGCGCGCCCATGCTCGAAGAAGTTCAGCGGCGCTTCGGCTCGCGGGTGGCGCACGTCGTCGAGGGATGTACCGACACGGGAGACGTCCCCAAGCCGTCGTGGCGCGTCCGTAAAGAGGAGTACCTTCGTCATTTGCATCTGGCTGACGAAGATGTTCGGCTAGTATCAGCCGCCGACAAACTGCACAACCTGCGCTCGGTGGTTACAGGGTACCGTCACGCCGGAAAAGCGGTTTTTGAGCGTTTTGCCGGCAAGCGCGACGGCACTCTCTGGTATTACCGCGCGCTGACGGAAGAATTCCGTCACCGCAAACGCAACGGCCTGGTGGACGACCTGGAGAGAGCCATGGAGGAGTTGGAGCAGTTGCTGGCGGGCTCAGAACAGTAGGGGACCTGTTATGTCGCGCATGGTGGACCTCATTAAGGCATCGGCCGTGCCGGCGCCGCTCATGCAGGTGGCCGCACGCGGCGCGCTCAGCCTGCCCGCCGCGGAGATGCTCGAAATCCTCGTTTTTCTTACGCACAACCCCGTCTTCTGCAATCAAGCCAAGCTCACGCTTGCCGGATGGGAGGAAAACTCTGCGCGCGGTGTGCTTTCCGACCCCCACGCTCCCGCCGATGTGCTCGCGTATTTCATCGATCCCGACAATATTCGTCCCGGGCTGCTGCCGGCCCTGCTCGAGAACCCGGCAGTACCTGAGCAAGCGCTATGCATTCTGGCGGCAGCGAACTCACGCGAGACCGTAGAGGCCCTTCTGGAGAGCAGGCGAGTGCACCAGACCGCACCTGTCCTGAGCGTCTTGCGCAACAATCCGCACCTCAGTCCCGAGGAAGCCGAACGTCTGGGTTCACCGACAGGAGCGCGGTCTGACGCCTCCCCGGTTCCAACCGCATTTCACGAGCATCAAGATGACGCGCGGCCGGTGACGAGTGCGATAGGAGAGGACTCGGAAGAGATCCTGCAAGTGTTGACCGCCTTTGAGCGCCAGCACGCTGCAGAAATTGCGGCCGATGCGAATAAGCCATTTCAGCCCCTGGGCGGATTTGTGGCGGAGTTGGAGCTGGACGACCCCGCCACCGATGTTCCTGACGAAGCCGCTGCCCAACCGTGTTCCGCAAGTGTTAGTGCGAGCGGCGCGGCCGCTGCTCCTGCTCCCGCCAAGCAGAAGCCCAAAGCGAAACCGGCGGAACAGGAGCGCGTCAGCACGCTGCAGAAGATTGCCAAGCTCGATGTGAAGGGCCGCATTCATCTCGCCGTGCGCGGCAACAAGGAAGAGCGCTCCATCTTGATTCGTGATGGCACGAAGCTAGTGGCGCTCGCCGTGCTCGAGTCGCCTAAGATCAGCGATATGGAAGTGGAGGCCTTCGCCAGCCAGAAGAATGTTCTGGAAGCCGTGCTGCGCGCCATCCCTATGAAGCGCCGTTTTGCCAAGAGCTACACGATCACCCGCAACCTGGTGTTCAATCCGCGCACGCCACTCGACGCCTCGTTAGGATTAATGAAGAACCTGCTCGTGAACGACCTGAAAAACCTGGCCGGCAACAAGGAAGTGTCCGACACAATCCGCAAGATGGCATTGCGCGGCTTCCGCCAGAAGATGCAACCCGGCAAGGGCTAAGGACATTCGTGGACAATTCGGTCGCAGAACTACTCCGCTCCGCCAAGACGATCGCCGTGGTCGGACTCTCTGACAACCCCTTCCGCCCGAGTTACGACGTCTCTGCCTACATGCAGGGGCAGGGTTATCGCATCATTCCGGTGAATCCGCAGGTGAAGGAAGTGTTGGGCGAAAAATCCTACGCTTCGCTGCGCGACGTGCCGGAGAGAATCGACATCGTGGATGTTTTTCGGCGCTCAGAATTCGTTCCCGAGATCGTCGATGAAGCCATCGCCCTCAAAGTTCCTGCCATCTGGATGCAGGAAGGCGTGATTCACGAAGCAGCTGCCGCCAAGGCCCGTGCTGCCGGCATTTTCGTCGTCATGGATCGCTGCATTCTCAAAGAACACGCTACGCTGGCTAGCCGGTAATCCGGGCGGGGCACCGCTTTCAACACGTGCCGCTCAAATACAAAACAACAACGGGCTTTAGCTCCTGAGATTGCCGTCAAGGCTGTCCGCGAGGTCGGCCTCTAGCGGGCTCGGTTGTCCGCGCCGCCGCTACCTCCGCTCCTTCTGGCACAATGAACGCATCCACTCGCAACCCGTCAGGCAACTGCGAACCTGCTTCCAGTTCCACGAGCGTTTCGAGAATCTTTGTGTCGATCTTCTCGGTCGGCTCACCGGTGCGGACGTTCTTCGGCCCCAGCAACTGGCCGACACGCACCACCCGTCCCCAGAATTGCTTCTTTCCGTATGCGTCAGCGGTGACATAGGCCCGCTGCCCGACGCGCACTTTGCTGACGTCGGTTTCGTCTACGTCCACTCGCACGTGTTGTACTTTCTGATCGCCCACCGTCACAACAGGATCCGGGACAGTCGAGGAATTCGAGACGCTCTCCCCGCTGCGGTGATGTTTGCGCAGCGCCGTGCCGTCAATGGGCGAGCGGATGAACGTCTTCTCGTAGCGCGCCTGTGCTTCCTGCAGCTGCGCTTGCGCCAGCTGCAAATCAGCCTGGGCCAGCGAACGATCTTCCTCGCGCGCGTGATCATCCACGAGCGAGTGTTGCTCGACCGCAGCTCGGTACTTGGCCTGCGCCACATCCGCTTCGCGGCCGTAACGCTCCATTTCCTCCCGCGACACCACGCCCGCGTTGAACAGAGCCTGACGGCGGCGCGCTTCCGACTGTGCGTTCTCGAGCACCGCCTTCGCCTCATTGACCGAAGACCACGCTTCGTCGCGTTCCTGGCGGCGAGCGCCATTGACGACCTTGCGCAATGCCGCCTCTCGGGCCACGACGCTCGCCTGCGCCGATTCCACTTGCGCGCGATAGTCGTCGTTCTCCAGTTCCGCCAGCACCTGGCCGCGGCGGATCACGTCCCCTTCTTCGACGTTCACGCGCTTCAGCCGCCCGCTCAATTCCGACCCGATCTTGATGTCTTCGGAAGATGGTTCCACGCGTCCCGGCCCGGCGACCGGCAAAACTCCTGGTTGCGTCGCCGCTGTCGCTTGTGCCGTCGCATTGGTCGTGCGTCTCGCCGCCAACATTAGCGTGCCCGTGAGCAGCACTATCCCGGCCGCAATCACAATGGTCATCCGGCTCTTCACGATGTTTCCGATTACGCTATTTCCGCTCATAAGAATCTCCAAATTTGTGGTGCGTAAAATCAGGCAATACTTGCCGAAGCTGGTGTCATGTTGTGCAGCAGGAGTCCCGCTGGAACGGCCTCCGACTCGGTCGCCTTGGCAATCGCGCCGTCTTCAATCTTCACGATACGGTCCGCGAACTCCAGCACGCGTGAGTCGTGAGTCACGATGACGACCGCTCGCCCACGCTTGTGCGCCAGATCGCTCATCATCTCCATCACGTTGCGTCCCGTATGAGAGTCGAGCGCCGCAGTCGGTTCGTCCGCCAGGATGATCTTCGGATCGCCCGCCAGTGCCCGCGCAATGGCCACGCGCTGCTTCTGGCCGCCGCTCAGGTCGGAAGGGAAGCTCGCGTACTTCTCGCCCATTCCGACCTGCTCGAGCAATTCCTGCGACCGCTTCTTCGCGGCGCTCGCCTTCACGCCCTTCAGATCGAGCATCAGTTCCACGTTCTCGCCGGCAGTCAGAGTAGGGAAGAGGTTAAATCCCTGGAACACGAAACCGATGTTCTTCAGCCGGATCGCGGGCAGTTCCTTCTCTTTCAGGGGAGTGACTTCCTGCCCGGCGATGCGCACACTTCCTGAACTGGCGGTAAGAATGCAGCCCATGATGGACAACAGTGTGGTCTTGCCGCTGCCCGACGGACCCATGAGCATGAGCACTTCGCCGGCGTGCACGTCCAGATCAACGCCGCGCAGCGCCAGCGTGCCTGTACTGCCTTCGGCGTACGTTTTGGTCAGGGCCCGAACTGCGATTGCGGGTTGCATGCTTTCTCTCCTCTAAACTGCCCCATTAAATGCGGGCAGCCTCACCCCTTGAAAACCATGGCCGGATCGATCCGGGTGACTTTGTTGATTGAAACCAGCGCCGCTCCCACGCACATCGCGAGCGTGAGAAAGAACATTCCCACCGCCATCGACGGCGGCATCAGGATGGCAGCGCCGCCTTTCTCGCTGCCATGCACCACGAACAGGCTGACCACCATGCCGAGCGCGTAGCCAATCACCGCGCTGATGCCGGCCTGCGTCATGATCACTTTGGAGATGTAGCTGTTAGGCGCGCCCATGGCCTTCAGCGTGCCGAACTCGCGCAGGTGATCGACCGTGGTGGCATAAATCGTCTGCGCCACCACAACGAAACCGACGAACAGTCCCAGTGCGGCGGCGATAAGGACCGCGACTCCCGCACCGGTGGTGAACATCCAGTAGAAGGTCGTCATGCGGCTGAATTGCGGCGCCGTGTAGACTTCGACGTTCGTTACGTTGCCGAGAATTGCCTGCCGCACCCTTTCGCGGTCCGCGCCCGGCGCGAGTTTCACCAGGATGTACGTTGTCTTGTCTTCATCGATAGTGGCGAAGTTCTGCGCGTTCTTGAACGTCGAGAACACGTAAGGCGACGTGGTGAACGACCGGATGCCGCGGGTGAAGCCGACCACGCGCGCCCGGTGCCCGCGCATCTCGAACAGTTCGCCTACGCGGGTTACGCCGAGCTTCTGCTTGTAGAATTCGTCGACAATCACCGCGTCGGGCGTCTTCAGATCTTCCACCCGACCTTGCACCAGGTTCCACGGCTGTCCCAACCGCGAATCCGGATTGAAGCCCACGATCTGCACCGACTCCTGCGCCCCGTCGTGGCGCTTCCACTGTGTCCATTGCGCGACCAGCTTCTGTGCGTCGGCCACTCCCGGCACGGCGCGCACCTGGTTCAGCTTGCGTTCGCTGAAGGACACGCCGAGTTCCACATAAGGAACGTGCAGCGAACTGACCCACAGGTCAGCCCCGGCATGGTCGATCAGGTTTGACGTCGCGCGGGTAAAACCGAAGAACAGCCCGAGCTGCACCACGATCAGCACCACGGCAAACACGATTCCCGTCAGCGTAACCGTCAGCCGGATCTTGTCATGTGTCAGGTTTCTTCTCGCCAGCGGAGGCATGGCTATTTCCCCTCCGCCAGAATGCCGCGCAGCGTGGCCTCGAGCATCAGCTCGGCCCGGGCTTCGATCGGACGCCACTCTACCCACGCGTCATTGCACTTCGCGATGTTCAACGAAATCACACCATGCACGCCGGCCCACATCGTCTGCGAAACCAGTTCGGCATCGGTCAGCCCCGGCTTGAGGTACCCGCCGTCAATCACCTGCTGCACCGTCGCCCTCAGAAACGCGTAGGCGTCGAGTTCAGGGTTGCCCTTCTTCTCGCAATCTTCGTCTTCCAGTTCGTGCGGCGGATGCGGCGTCATGAACATGAACTTGTAGTGGTTGGGGTAGTGCACCCCGAACTGGATGTAAGTGCGGCCAATCTGCTTGAGTCGTTCCACTGGATCAGCCGCCATGGCTGAACCCTGAAAGACTTCCGCCAGCCGCGCGTAATCCTGCTGGCACAACTCGTGAAACAGCTCGCGCTTATCGGCGAAGTGGACATAGATCGCGGTGGGCGAGTACTCGATCTTGTCCGCCACCTTGCGCATCGAGACGCCCTCGTAGCCCTCGGTGACGAACAAATCGCGCGCCGCATCGAGAATCTTGTCGCGGGTTTCCGACTTTTCGCGGAGGCGCCGCTCTTTGACTCCCATAACACTGGTCCTTTAGTTAACTGCGTTAAGCTAACAACGTTAAGTTACAATTCGACGTTCGTTACTGTCAAGTAGAAATTTTCAATAATGGGAGTTATTGGATTTAAAAGGGTTACAGGAAGGTGAGGTTTTGTGTGGGGGCGGGCGACTCGCCCGCCCAACTGCTAGCTAGATCAATTCAGCCGGAGCAAACCAGACCCAACGGTACTCCTGAGCCGAAGCAACCAACCCCGCTCGCACAGGATTCTGCATGATGTAGTCGAGGGTCACTTCAATCCTCTCCTGTCGCCGCAGCACATGGTCGAACGACTCATCCTGCCAGACGCGCCCACGGCACTGCAGAAGCCTGTTAATCCGATGCGCCGATTCGCTCTTGATCGGCTGCAGAATTTCGGGGATCGAAATCGGGCCGTCGATATCGTGCAATGGGACAAGGAGCAGATGCACGTGGTCGGGCATAACGACGACGCCGTGGAGGACACAGTGCTTGCCGTGGGCATGTTGGCAGGACTCAAGGGTAATATCACGCGCAGCCGGCGGCAGATGCCAGCGATGATGCGTAGCGAAGGTTACAAAGCCGGCCTTGTTGTCTCCCTGATAGTGGGGCAGGGTGCGGCGATATTCATAACAACCATGGAGCGAGAATATGAGAGGTCATGAGGTTGGTCTCGACCTCGAAAGTTGGTAACGGTGCCAGCAGTTGCGCGGGCGAGTCGCCCGCGCCCACACTAAAACCGTGTGCCCCACAGGGTTTCACGCCTGCAGAAAAATCACGGTCGCATCATCGCGCAGTGTGCGCGTCCCCGCGAAGCGCCGCACATCGTCGAGCACGCTTTGCGCGTTCGCCTCCGGCTTCAGAACGTGCGCCTGCAGCCGCTCCACGCCATACTCTTCGCCGTGCTCGTTCTCGGCTTCGGTGATGCCGTCGCTGTAGAGCACCAGCCGCGCGCTTGGCGGCAGATCAATCATGCATCGTTCGTACTCCGATGGCATACCTAGAGGCAAACCCGAGCCGGTTTCTACAATGTCACAGCGCCCATCCACCGCCAGGAGCGGTCGTAAATGCCCCGCGTTGGCGATGGCGATCGTCCGCGATTTCGGATCGAGAACACCGTACAGCATGGTGACGAAGCGTCCGGGCGGGAAGTCGTTCACCAGCAACCGGTTCAGACGGTCGAGCACATCGCCCGGGCACTGGCACGCTTCGGCCAGCGAACGCAGCATGCCGCGCGTGGCCGACATGAGCAGCGCTGCCGCCATGCCTTTGCCGGAGACATCGGCCAGCACAACGCCGACTAAGTCTTCGCCCAGGCAGATGAAGTCATACCAGTCGCCGCCGACCGCTCCCGCCGGCAGGCTGGCGCCCGAAATGGCGAACCCGGGCACAAAGGGTGAAGCCTTGGGAAACAGCGCCTGCTGGATGATCTGCGCCTCGTCGGCCTCGTAGCTCAGTTGCTTACGCTGCTGCCGTTCCGCTTCGAACCGGCGCGCGTTGAGCACTGCGCTGGCCACGTGCTCTGCCAGGCCCTCGAGCAGTCGCAATTGCTCCGGCGCAAAGCCATCCAATTCCTTGCACGATACGGTGAACACGCCGACCAACTGGCCCGAGACTTCGAGTGGAATGGCGACCTCCGACCGCGTGGCCTCCTCGCACATTTCGTAATAAGGGTCCTGCGCCACGTCGGGCGCGTAGCGCATACGGCGGGTGGCGGCAACGTAGCCGACCATGCCCTCCTTGCCGATCTTGAAGCGATGGCCCTTGTGGTTGACCGTGCAGCCGCGCGTGCAGGCCAGCACCACTTCCTGCCGCTCATGGTCGCAGAGGAAAATGTTGGTCTCGACGCAGTGCAGCCACTGCGCGACTTCGTCCACCACCCGCTCGATCAGCTCATCGAGATCGAGAACAGAGTGAATGCGCCCGGCGGCCTTCTGAATGTTGAGGAATTCCTGCACACGCTGGCGCGGCAAGGGCAGCGGCACAAGCGTCACTGGCTCGGTGGGGCGGGGAACGGTCGCCATGATCGACTCCTGCAAGAAACCGGCCGGCGGTTCGGCTCACTTTCGACTCAGTAGTAGATGCTACGCCGACAGGCTAAGATTCGCTCTTTCTTCGATGCCCGGTTCGTTTCTCGCTCTTGATCTTGCGAATCTCGTCCATCCGCTCGGCGATCCGTTTCTCGATGCCCTGGTTTGTCGGCTGATAGTAACTCCGCCCGCGCAGGTTGTCGGGCAGGCACTCCATGTCGGCAACTTTGTCGTCTACGTCGTGCGCGTATTCATAGCCCGTGCCGTAGCCCAGGCCTTTCATCAGCTTCGTAGGGGCGTTGCGCAGATGCAGCGGCACCGGCTCGGCGGCGGTGCGCTCCACATCCTCTTGCACCGCGCCATACGCCGTGTATAGAGCATTCGACTTGGGCGCCACCGACAGGTACACCACGGCTTGCGCCAGCGCCAAGTTGCCTTCGGGCATGCCGATGAAATCAACAGCGTCGCGTGCGGCCATGCACAGCGCGAGCGCCTGCGGTTCGGCCAGGCCAATGTCTTCGACCGCCATGCGCACCACGCGGCGGGCGATGTAGAGCGGGTCTTCACCTGCTTCGAGCATGCGCCCCAGCCAGTAGAGCGCGGCATCGGGGTCGCTGTTGCGGACGGATTTGTGCAGCGCCGAAATCAGGTTGTAGTGCTCTTCGCCCGTCTTGTCGTAGAGCAGGACGCGTTTCTGCAGCGCGTCGTGAATCATTTCGTCGGTGATCTCGGCGCGGGCTTCCTTGCCGCGGTCGAGCGCCAGCGACGCCGCAACTTCGAGCACGTTGTAGGCGGAACGCACGTCGCCACTTGAGTAGCTGGCAACCTTGCGCAGCACGTCGTCGCTGGCCGTCAGCTCCAGGTTGCCGAGACCTCGTTCCTTGTCGCCGAGCGCGCGCCGCAGCAAGGCGACCAACTGCTCTTCCGTTAGCGGCTTCAGAACGTACACCCGGCAGCGCGAGAGCAGCGCGCCGTTGATCTCGAACGACGGATTCTCCGTGGTTGCGCCGATCAGGCGGATATTGCCCTTCTCGACGTGCGGCAGGAAGGCGTCCTGCTGCGCTTTGTTGAAGCGGTGGATCTCATCCACGAAAACAATAGTGCGCGTGCCGTATTGCCGCGCGCGCTCGGCATCGGCCATCACCTGCTTGATTTCCTTGATGCCGGAAAGCACCGCCGAAAATTCAATGAACTCGGCCCGCGTGGTGCGCGCGATGATCTTGGCCAGCGTGGTCTTGCCCGTGCCCGGCGGTCCCCAGAACAGGATCGAGCCGGTGTCGTCGCGCTCCATCTGCGTGCGCAGGGGCTTGCCTGGCCCGACTAGATGCTCTTGCCCGAGGAACTCGTCGAGCGTGCGCGGACGCATGCGGTCGGCGAGGGGGCGCGTCGCGTCCTGCTTGGCGTCACTCGCCGGGATGGAAGGGAAGAGGTTCACAGACTAAGCTTAATGCAACGGGTACCAGTCGTAAGTCAACAGTCGTCGGTCGTCAGGTTTCAGCCTCGGCCTGCCATTCCGACAACGCGAGCAAAGCCTGACGACTGAACACCGACGACTGATGACTACTCCCCCATCACCTTTACAATCACGCGCTTGTCGCGCTGACCGTCGAACTCGGCGTAGAAGATGCACTGCCAGCGGCCGAGATCGAGTTGGCCCTTGGTGATGGGTACGATGACCTGGTGATGGATGAGCAGCGCTTTCAGATGCGAGTCGCCGTTGTCTTCACCGGTCTCGTGGTGCTTGTAGTCTTCGCGAAAAGGTGCGAGGCCGTCCAGCCACTGGTCAATGTCCTCGATGAGGCCGCTCTCGTGGTCGTTGACGTAGACGCCGGCGGTGATGTGCATGGCCGAGACCAGCACCATGCCCTCGGCCACGCCGCTCTTTTTCACCGCAGCTTCCACCTGCGGCGTGATGTGTACGTACTCACGGTGCTTTTTCGTGTGAAACCTCAGATACTCGGTGTGCGCTTTCATAGGGAGGATTCTACAACCGTTGTGAGAGGTGCTTCGTTTGCCCGGGACGCCTGGAAATCGTAACTATCTGGAGTCCTCGTGTGATCTACGTCACAAGGGCAGCGGGTCAACGCCTGCTGTTGCGTTCCGAACGTTCATGAGTCGCCTGTTCTCTTATAGATAAACAGAGAACTAGCGAAAAACGGGGTGGAACGCCGGCCCAAATCGTGGTCAAGCCATCGGCTAGAATACCCTTTAAAATTATCTATGAGGCTCCAGGATCGACGTTTGCTTCCCCGATGAGCCTTCAGGGTCGTCCGGCGGGCCGCGAGGGCTGGAATCGCCTGCAAATAGCAAGTCATTAGCCAGAAGATATCGTGGTATGGGTCGCGGAATAAGGTCGTGCGCGCGACGAAATTACCAAAGGCCAGTGTTTTCTAGGACCTACTGAAACTAGCTCGCAACGGGTCGCTTGCATCCAATAAGAAACAGGCATCAAGCGTGTTCCTGCCGTGGTTATGGGCATTCGTTTGCCAAGGACTCGCGTACCGCAAATTCTGAACCAGGAGTGAAACGATGCGAAAAGTTCTGTTTGCAGTTCTAATGTTGGGCCTCATGTCATTGCCGTCCTTTGCGCAGAAGGCGGAATTGTTTGGCGGTTACCAATTGACGCACTTTGATGCCGGAACACTGAACGTTCCGGGGATAGGGTCGGTCAGCGCCACGACCAACGTCAACGGCTGGAATGCGGCGCTGACCGGCAACTTCGCGCCGTTTCTGGGCCTGACCGGGGACTTCAGCGGCGTCTACAAGAACGGTGCCAAGCTTCACACCTACACCTTTGGTCCGGAGGTGCACGTGCACGCCGGCGGCATCAAGCCGTTTGCGCACGCTCTGTTTGGTGGCGGCACGGGTTCCGGGAGTGGCGTGAGCCAGACGGGCTTCGTCATGTACTACGGCGGCGGAGTGGATGTGAAAGTGGCTCCGTTTGTTTCGGCCCGCCTGGGCCAGTTGGACTGGGAAGTGTTGCGCTTCTCCGGCGTGACCTACAAGAACAATATCCGGTACTCGGCAGGTCTCGTGTTGCGGTTCTAGCAATCAACTCGCTCCGAGACTACGCCTATATCTTCGGACCGGTCGTCAAGATGCGTCGGAATGAACGTTTCGAACCGTTTGCGCATGCATTGTTCGGTGGCAACCATCTGACCGCACGTGGATCCCAAGGTTCCGTGAACGCAAGCATCTCAGCCAACGGCTATGCCATCGCGGTGGGTGGCGGAGTGGATGCCAAAGTGAGTCATCGTCTGGCTATACGCTTGGTACAGGTAGATTGGGTGACGCTGCACATCGGGGATGTGACCGTCGCTGATTTCGGAACGGTTCGGGACGGACGACGAAGAAGAACGTACGTATTGTTACGGGCATCGTGTTTCGCTTCTAACAACGGTTGTCTGACGAGCAAAGGGCGGCCAATGGCCGCCCTTTGCTTTTGCTCTGAACCTCGCGCAACTAGCGCAGGGATCCCTCGATTTCGCTGATCCAGGCAGGCCGCTTCAGCACTTCGCGCGGCTTGGGTCCGTCGGCGGCGCCGACGATGCCGTCTTGTTCCATGAGGTCGATCAGATGGGCGGCGCGGCCATAGCCGATGCGCAACCGGCGCTGCAGCAGAGAAGTGGAAGCCTTGCCGAATTCCACGACGAGCCTTACGGCATCTTCGTAGAGCGGATCGTTCTCGCCTTCAGGTCCCTCGCCGCCTGAGTCACCACCCGCCCCCGCCTCTCCCGGCAAGTCTCGTTCTTCTTTAGGAGGTGACAGGAAGGCTTCCTGATACTGTGCGGTAGCCTGCTGTTTCCAGAACTCGACGACGGCGGCAATTTCCTTTTCCGTGACCAGAGGCGCGTGCAGACGATGCACGCGGGCCGAGCCGGAAGGCAGGTAGAGCATGTCGCCACGCCCGAGCAAGGATTCGGCGCCATTGGCGTCGAGAATGGTGCGGGAATCGACCTTGGTTGCGACACGAAACGAAATACGCGCCGGGAAGTTGGCCTTGATCAGACCGGTGATCACATCCACCGACGGGCGCTGCGTGGCGAGCACGAGGTGAATGCCGACGGCGCGCGCCATCTGCGCGAGGCGCGTGATGGATTCCTCAACATTGCCCTGATCGAGCATCATCAGGTCGGCCAACTCGTCAATGATGATGACGATGCGCGGCAGCGGACCCTCTTCGTCGCCTTCCTGGAAGAGGCTCGGTGTGCCTTCCTCGTCGAACAGGCGGTTGTACTGGTCGAGATTACGCACGCCTTTTTCGGCCAGGACCTTCAGGCGGCGTTCCATTTCACGCACGGCATTGCGCAAAGCGTTCGCGGCAAGCTTCGGTTCCTTAATGATGGGTGTGTAGAGGTGCGGCACGTCTTCATACACACCGAGTTCCAGCCGCTTGGGATCGACCAGGATGAGCCGAACGTCGTTGGGAGTCGCCTTATAGAGCATGGACATGATCATGGCGTTGATGGCCACGCTCTTGCCGGTTCCGGTGGAGCCGGCGATGAGAAGGTGCGGCATGGTGGCGAGGTCAGCCGTGACCAGGCGGCCGTTGATGTCCTTGCCCATGCTGAGCACGAGCTTGGAGCGGGCGCCAATGAAGTCGGGCGATTCGATGCCCTCGCGCAGCCAGATGATTTCGCGTTCGCGGTTCGGCACCTGGATGCCGACGGTCGACTTGCCGGCCATGCGTTCGATGAGGATGCTCTCGGCGCGCAGCGCGAGACACAGATCATCGCTGAGATTGGTGACGCGGCTGTACTTGATGCCGGCATCGGGCTTGAACTCAAAGGTGGTGACGACCGGTCCGGGATTGATCTGCGAAACCTGGCCGTGCACGTCGAACTCGGCAAATTTCTCGGTGAGCACCACGGCCAGATGCTTGAGCTCGTCTTCGTGGATGGCTTGCTGCTCGTCGGCGCGTTTCAGCAGGCTGCTGGGCGGGAGCTTGTAGGTTCCCGCGACGCGCGGTAGCGTCGTCTTCGGCTTGTTGTTGCTGTCGGCGCGAGAAGTGACCGCCGGCTCAGCCGCGACAGGCGCGGGCTCAGATGACAGCGCGGGCGTGGGTGCAACCGAAGGGACGACCGCCTCCTCCGCCAGCATGCGCTCGATGCCGGTGCGGCGCGGCGTCTGTTCTGTCCCAGCTACAGGCTGCGGTACGCGCGCTGGCAGATCGGAGTCGACTGCACGGGGGACCATCGTTGTTGCCACCACGGGTTTCTGGGCGCGGCGCTTCTCCAGTTCCTTCTGCTCTTTCTTGCGGGCGCGCGCGGCCTGCCAATCCTGATAGCGCTGGTAAAGAGCACTTACGAAGGCGAAGCGTGTCGGGATCCAGACGTGCAGCGCGGAGAGCGAGAACGCCGTGGTCAGGTAGAGCGCGACCGCGACGATGGTGCCGCACACGATCCAGGCGCCGGTCAGGTTCAGGTAGTGGATCAGGAAATCGCCGAGGATGCGGCCCGTGAGGCCTTCAATCGGGACCACATGCAGCCAGCGGAAATGTCCGGGCACGAGTTCCAGCAGAGCTGGAACGAAGAGCAAAAGCCAAAGCGAGCCGAGCGTCTTCGCGATCGGTGATTGCACTTTACGCGAGCGAAACCAGCGCACGCCGAGCAGGAAGGGGAACACGGGCAGCAGGAAAGCGCCCAGCCCGAAAGCCTGCATAGCGAGATCAGCGCCGAAGGCCCCCACAATGCCGATCCAATTGTTCGCCGTATGCGCGCGCAGGCTCGAGGCGCTGTTCCACGAAGGATCGAGCGGCGTGTACGAAACAAGTGCGAGGAAAAGGAGGCCGCCGCAGACACACAGCAGGAAGCCGATGAGCTCATTGAGCCGGCGGTTATTGGTAGGAGTGAAAATCTTCCAAAGCCACTTCATAAGGCCATAAGTTCGCGTCGCGCCGGGCAAGCCGCCGCTCGAGACACTAGCTGGCCAGAGCCTTTTTATTATGCAGCAAAGCCGGGGCAGTCACAATCGCCGTCGGGACGGACCGTATCGAGTTGGATAGGAGGGAGTTAGCAGGGGCATGGTTACTGAGGCTGTGGATAACAGGGATGTGGAAAAGCGTCCAAGGTCAGCAAAACGCCGGACAAGTTCCGTATCCCAGTTGCAAAAAAGCCGGCCCTTGACGACAGGGCCGGCGGCTGATCGTGGACGCTATCGGTTATTCGTGGCCGATGAGAGTCCCGTTTACGTTGATGTTGTCCAGCACTACGATTCCGCCGGAGGCATCCGGACCGTCATCGAGCATGAGCGCGACGGACTTGACCGTCGAACCCAGAACGATAGCCGGGGAAGCCTGGTCGGAAGTGAAGGAGAACCGCATCCAGCCCGGTGCGGGCGCTGACTGCGAGTTCGCCGCGTTGCATCCGCCGAGAGCGTGCGCCACGCCATCGCTGGTGACCACGATGAACCGCGGTCCCCTGGCCGAGCACAGGCTGCCTTGGCGGAGGTCGAAGCCGAGGACGGTGAGCGTCGTGCCCGCGACCCCGTCGATCATGACGCCCGCGCGTGCCTTGCTGGCAGCTGGGGCGTTGTTCGACAGGACCAGGCCCTGGTTGGTCGGGTCACTTGCGTTCGTTACTGGAACGCCTGCACCGTAGACCCACGTAGCGGCTACCGCGCCCGTGTTCGTGGGGTCGTAGGTGTAGGTGGTGGTGCGGAACGATTCCTGGTCTTCGCTCTCGCCTGCAACCGTGAGCGTGACCGGGACGGTGATGCTGCTGACGCCAGGGGCGGAGAGTTGGATCTGTCCCGTGTAGCCGCCCCGGGCTAATCCCAACGGCGAGGCGGTAACCGTCACAGTTGTCGGGGTGGTGCCGCCCGCGGGGTTCACCGACAACCACGAGCCTCCCAGGGCCTCAGCCGTGAACTGCAAACCAGCAGGATCGCTGTTGATTCGCAGTCTGTGGCTGAGCGAGTTGTGTCCGTCTTCGCTTTCGTGTCCCGAGTTGAACGACAGGGTTCGTGGGTAAGCAGAGAGCGACCCTGAACCTGGGTTCGTGATCGACAGCGTGACCGCTACAGTCTGTGGACTGTTGGCGGCACTGGAGGCAGTGACGGTGATGGTGCCGTTGTAAGTGCCCGCAGCCAAGCCCGACGGATTGACGGCGACACTGAGTGTGCCGGGCGTAGTGCCGCTGGCGGGAGTGGCCGTGAGCCAGGTTGCCGAGGAGGCCACGGAGTAACTCAAGGCGGCG
>Ga0075014_100000133_pt1 | contig 23113 bp, 18 predicted proteins | sample AleBraG_ABR_2014_FD_71472 | JGI IMG/M metagenome (GOLD analysis project Ga0075014, IMG submission 71472) | Freshwater sediment microbial communities in response to fracking from Pennsylvania, USA - Alex Branch Run_MetaG_ABR_2014 | ecosystem: Environmental > Aquatic > Freshwater > Creek >... | reverse complement strand
AATTTACGATGATGAATACCTCGCCGATCTAATCACGCGAGAAAAAGACGGACGGATCTCTACTACGCGACTACGCGACTACGCGAAAATGACAACGGTTCTTGAAATATAATTTTTCAAGAGCTAGAGAAAGAAAACAGAAAGAATAAAAAAGGGCGCAATAACTTGCGCCCTTTTTTATTACTCGTAGCAGCGCTACTTAACCGCACGATTCTCAATTAACTGCATGACCACCGATGGATCAGCCAAGGTCGAGGTATCGCCCAAAGAATCAATTTCGTTGGCAGCAATTTTGCGCAGGATGCGGCGCATAATTTTACCGGAACGAGTTTTGGGTAAACCCGGTGCCCATTGGATAATATCGGGACGAGCGATGGCACCAATTTCTTTTACTACCAGTGCCAGCAATTCTTTTTTCAGTTCATCACTTGGCTCCTCACCACTCATTAAAGTCACATAGGCATAGATGCCCTGACCTTTAATATCGTGCGGATAACCCACCACGGCAGCTTCAGCCACTTTCTCGTGCAACACCAATGCTGACTCTACTTCGGCAGTGCCCATGCGGTGACCAGACACGTTCAATACGTCGTCAACGCGACCGGTAATCCAGTAGTAGCCATCTTCATCGCGGCGCGCGCCATCACCGGTAAAATAGTAGCCGGGATAGGTGCTGTAGTAGGTATCAATACAGCGCTGGTGATCGCCATAAACGGTGCGAATTTGGCTGGGCCAGGCCGCTTTAATGCAGAGATTGCCATCGCCTGCACCGTGGATTTCCTTGCCTTCCGCATCCAACAATACCGGCTGTACCCCAAAGAACGGCAAGGTGGCCGAGCCGGGCTTGAGTGCGATAGCACCAGGCAATGGAGTGAGCATGTGGGCACCAGTTTCGGTTTGCCACCAAGTATCCATAATCGGGCAGCGGCTATTGCCCACTACGCGGTAGTACCATTCCCACGCTTCTGGATTGATGGGCTCGCCCACACTCCCCAGCACACGCAAGCTAGTGCGCGCAGTTTTGGTGACCCAATCATCGCCAGCACCCATGAGTGCGCGAATAGCCGTGGGGGCGGTGTAGAAAATATTCACTTGGTGTTTGTCGATCACTTGCCAAAAGCGCGAGGGGTCTGGGTAGGTGGGCACACCTTCAAACATGAGCGTGGTCGCGCCGTTGGTGAGTGGACCGTAAACAATATAGCTGTGGCCAGTAACCCAACCCACATCTGCCGTACACCAGTAAACATCACCTTCTTGGTAATCGAATACGTATTTGTGCGTCATGGCCGCTTGCAATAAATAGCCGCCAGTGGTGTGCAATACACCTTTGGGTTTGCCGGTAGAACCGGATGTGTAGAGGATAAACAGTGGATCTTCCGCATCCATTAATTCTGGTTCACAGTGAGTGGATTGCTTAGCCGTAATATCGTGATACCAAAAATCGCGGTTGTTATCCCAGTTGATGGAACCGGCGGTACGACGCACCACAATGCAGGTGTGTACATTGGGACAATGAGCCAAGGCTGTATCCACATTCGCCTTTAAAGGTACACGCTTGCTGCCACGGAGGCCCTCATCGGCGGTTAATACCACTTTACAGTCGGCATCCAGAATGCGGTCTTTTAGTGCCTCTGGCGAGAAGCCGCCAAAAACCACTGAGTGAATAGCACCAATTCGCGCACAGGCGAGCATAGCGTAACTGGCCTCGGGAATCATCGGCATATAAATACACACGCGGTCACCTTTTTTTACACCGCGAGCGCGCAAGGTATTGGCCAGTTGAGCAACCTCATCGTGCAATTCTTGATAGGTGATGAAATGGTCTTCCTCTGGGTCATCCCCTTCCCAAATAATGGCAACTTGATCAGCCCGCGCTGGTAAATGGCGGTCGATACAATTAACGCTGACGTTCAACTTACCATCAATAAACCAAGCGACTTCGCCTTTGTGCAAATCGCTTTGGGTGACACGCGACCAAGGCTGCTGCCATGTCAAAAACTGCGCGGCTTGTTCAGCCCAAAAAGTATCGGGGTCGTTTACTGACTGCTGATACATAGCTTGGTATTGCTCAGCATTGATAGCTGCACCGGTTTTAAATGCTTCAGGAACTGGGTAAAGATTCACGTCTGACATGGTTTAGTCTCACTGCCGTTATCTAGTTATGGGCAAGCTGGTTGATGGAAAACACTGTTATATAACGGGTTTGACGCCGTTTGGGTGCCTATTATCGAGGGCGCTTAGCATATCAGCTAAGCATATAAAATCACAATGACAACGTTGTCTATAAAATAGAAAGGCCTCCGAAATAAGCAGCTGAAAATATCCTCTGCCCTCTTGCTGAGAAAAGAGGGGACTTAATCATCGCTAAAAAATTGGGCAAGGCGATCATGCAACACTAGCGCTCCTGCCAAATAATAAGGGAGTTTTCGGCAGGAATTTGAGCATATGGGCTTGCAGGAATAATGCGCAAGGTGAAATCTGTGGAAATACGCTCCGTCTTTACAAGACCGCTGAACTCATAGACAGAATCCTCATCTTTTGCATGTGGGTTAATGAGTAAATTATGGGTTTCCGCCGGCATTTCTACTCCTGAGCTGGCAATTACCGGATCAGCAATCAGTTGTACTGCAACAGCATCAGGGTTGATATCTCCCAGAAAAACCCTTGCTTGAACCTGCAATTGCGATGGCTGCGCGCTTACATTCACCGCCAAAATACTCAGTTGATGCCAATGTAACTGCAAGTTCAACTGCCACAAGTGCAATTGTCTTGCGACTGCATTATTGTTGGATTGGCGCTCGTGGGTAGCCTTAGCAGCAGGAAGGTAATATTGTGCAATGTAGTCGCTTATCATGCGCTTACCGCTAAAACGGCTGGTAAGACTGGTCATACTATTGCGCACTAAAGCCAACCAAGCCGCCGCATACCCCTGACTGTTTCGGGTATAGAACAAGGGGATTACCTGATTTTCAAGTAAATCATAAAGCTCTTCCGCATCTCGATCATCATAATCACTGCCATGTTCTAGCCCATCCCCCAAAGCCCAACCTACATCTGGTCGATAAGCCTCGGCCCACCAACCGTCCAGTGCGGAAAGGTTGAGCCCACCATTTACCAAGACTTTCATGCCGCTAGTGCCACAGGCTTCCCACGGGCGACGCGGGGTATTAAGCCAAAGGTCTACGCCTTGTACCAATTGCTGTGCCAAGGCCAAATCGTAATCCTCGATAAAGATCACACGGCCATTCACTTCAGGCCGCTGAATAAAGCGATACCATTCTTGGATGGCCTGCTTACCCTGTATATCCGCCGGATGCGCCTTGCCCGCCACAATCAATTGCACTGGATGAGTGGGGTTACTGAGCAACCGTGCAAGACGATCAGGATTTTTGAGCAGTAAGTTGGGGCGCTTGTACTCCGCAAAGCGGCGCGCAAAACCCATAGTCAGCACATCTGCCTCAAGCGCCAATGGGCAGGTTTGCTCATCGACAAATTGGTGCTGCGCAGCAAAACGTGCGCGTACATAATTTACCAATTGCACACGCCCATCCGCTGCAAACTGCGTGAGTGTTGCATCACTCAAGGTTTGAAACTTATTGAGATCCGCAGGATTGAAAGGCTGCGACCAACGCTGTTTGTTGAGCACTTGCGTCCAGAGCTGATCCGCTGCCCGCGAATCCCAACTGGGCACATGCACCCCGTTAGTCACACAGCCCACAGGGACTTCCCGCTCCGGCCAGCGCTTGAATAAAGGCTGAAAAATACGCTGACTAACCTTTCCATGTAATTGGCTAACGCCGTTGCTCCACGCGCAGGTGCGCATTGCAAGGTAGGCCATATTGAACGGCTCATCAACATCGTTAGGGTTAGCTTGACCAAGTTGCATCAATACAGTGGGAGAGATGCCCAGTATGCTTGCATATTGGCCTACGTATTCCCCTAACAGGCCCGCCGAGTAGCGATCGAATCCCGCAGCAACAGGGGTATGAGTCGTGAATACATTACCCGCCCGAGTGCTCCATAATGCCTGCCAAAAATCCAATTGATGTTTTTGCGCGTAACTGCGAATACGTTCCAGTGTTGCGAAGGCGGCATGTCCTTCGTTGAGATGACAAACATCCACCGGAATTCCTAGCGCCTCCAACAACCGCCAACCGCCGATACCCAAAGCAATTTCCTGCAGCAGGCGCAATTCTGTTCCACCGCTGTAAAGCGCACTGGTAATACATCGATCCGCAGGTTGATTGGCCGCGCAATTACTGTCGAGCAAGTAAAGTGCAATGCGCCCAAGCTGCGCACGCCACACGCGAAAACGTAAGGTGCGCGAGAAAAGTTCAATGTGAATATGCAACCAACTGCCATCGTGTTGCAACACTGGGGAAACAGGTAATTCACTGGGATCATTGTACAAATAACTTTCGCGTTGCCAGCCCTCAGGCCCTAAACTTTGGCGAAAATAACCTTGTTGATATAACAACCCAACGCCCACCAATGGCACACCTAAATCGCTGGCAGTTTTTAAATAATCGCCCGCCAATACGCCTAATCCGCCCGCATAAAGCGGCAAAGCTTCACACAAACCAAACTCCATACTGAAATAGGCAATATGACGAATAGGCTGGGAGGGAAACTCCTGGCTATACCATGTGGATTGATCAAGATAGGATTGTCGCTCAGTAACAACATCTTGCAGTAGCGACATAAATTCCTTATCTCTCGATAACTGCAGAAAACGCTCGGCAGTTGTGAGATGTAAAACGCGCACGGGATTTTGTGTTTGCTCCCACACATCAGCATTGATGAGACTCCATAAATTGTCGCTATAATGATTCCAACTCCAACGTAAGTCGAAAGACAAATCACGTAACACTTTTAGCGATTCGGGTAAAACGTCATCAAAAAATGTTGGCATACTGTGCTCCTGTCCATGAAAAACATCATCAATACATTAAGAAGCTATTCCACAAAATACTATTCAACGCATAATACTTTTTGTAATTCACCGCTTTCAAAATAATGAATATTCGCTAAGGTAATTTCACTGATTGCCGTGAGCGCCTCATGCGTAAAAAAAGCTTGATGACCAGTAATCACGACATTGGGGAAAGTGAGTAGCCGGGCAAAGGTATCATCTTGTAGCAGTTGGTCAGAATAATCTTCAAAAAATAATTCTGCTTCCTCTTCATAAACATCTAAACCGAGATAACCGATCGTTTTATTTTTCAATCCAACAATCACGGCGGGCGTATCCACTAAACCGCCGCGCCCGGTGTTAATTAACATCACGCCGGGCTTCATGTGTGCAATCGAACCTGAATTTATTACGTGTTTGGTTTGCGGCATTAAGGGACAGTGCAGCGAAATAATATCGGCTTGTGGCCACACGCCCTGTAGTTCACAAAACACCACACCTTTTGCTAAAAGTGCTGGCGCGGGCGATGGATCATAAGCAATAACCTTGCAGCCCAAGCCGAGCATAATATTGGCAAAAACCTGACCGATTTTTCCCGTGCCAATGACCGCTACGGTTTTATTCACCAAATCAAAACCCAATAAACCATTTAATGAATAATCATTTTCACGCACACGATTATAAGCGCGATGCAAATGACGATTGAGCATCAATATGAGTGCCAACGCATGCTCAGCCACCGCATGAGGCGAATATTCCGGCACGCGCGCTACACAAATCCCCCATTTCTTAGCGGCAGGAATATCTACTTGATTAAACCCAGAGCAACGTAACACAATCAACTTAACCCCATAGGACGCGAGTACCTTTAACACCGCAGCAGTCAGCTGATCGTTTACAAAACAGCAAACAACAGTAGATCCCTGCGCCAAAATGACGGTCTCTGGCGTTAAGGTTTCAGAATGGAATACAAATTCGTGACAGCTATGATTGGCCCGCAATAGATAATCTTCATCGTAAGGTTTTGCACTAAACACCGCCACTTTCATTAAATAACTCCCGTGTTAATTCACCTTGCCTCGCTAATATATCGCGTATTTTTACTCAGCAGATTGAAAGATTTACGTAATTCCGACCAACGGGACAATTGCCATCGTTTTAATTGCGCCAGATCAAATTTTTTTAGCGGGCTTGGAGCACAATCACAACGGCGACTTGCGATGCAGAAGTTCGCCTAAATACCACCTTGTTGCGCACAAGAGGAGACCATGATGAGCGATTATCAACGGGTATTGGCCGCTGTAGATTTATCGAAAGAAGCAGACATTGTGATTAGTAAAGCGCGTAGTTTGGCGGATGCTTATGGCAGCGCATTACATTTGGTACATGTGCTTGAGCCCGTGGTGGGTTATGGCAATGACAATATTATTGTTGATTTATCCCATGTTCAAAGAGACATGGAACAATATGCAAAAAATAAAATGGCATATCTTGCACAAACATTTGATATTCCAACCCCTAATCTACATTTCATCGTTGGCAATCCAGCGCCAGAAATAAAACAATTAGCGAATAAAATAGCGGCGAGTATTATTGTAATTGGAACGCACGGACAACGCGGTTTTTCACTGTTATTAGGCTCTACCGCCAATAGCATTTTGCACGGTACTCAATGCGATATTTTAGCGGTGCGGATTTTCCCTGAAGACAAATAATCAACCGCAATTTTACGCAACAATCATAAAACATCAGCGCATAAAAAAAGCCCCAACAAAAAATTTGCTGAGGCTCTTTAACTATTTTACTCAATTTAAAAAATTGCGCGCAACTACTCAAACTGCATGGGAATCGTATTGGATGTACGCTCAACTTTGTTGTTTACATCTAAATACACCAAACTAGGTTTGTGCGCCGCCACTTCTTGCTCATTGAAGTAGCCATAAGTAGCAATAATGACGCGGTCACCCACCTGTACTTTACGCGCCGCGGCACCGTTCATAGAAAACGTACCTGAACCGGGCTCAGCTAAAATAATATAGGTATGAAAACGTTCGCCATTGCTCACGTTGTAAATATCAATTTGTTCGAACTCACGCATTCCTGCCAATGCCACCAAGTCAGCATCAATAGCGCAAGAACCGTCATACCAAAGCTCCGCTTGAGTTACTTTGGCCATGTGTAATTTTGCTTTCAACATATGTGTCAGCATGGAAAATCCTCTACAGGTATCGGGTTAGGATGGGGCTGAACCGCAATGCAGTCGTTAACCCAACACCACAGAAACATTATCTATCAAGCGCGCGCCCTGCGTATACATGGCACCAAGGATGGTAATTTCCCTATCGTCATGTGCCGCCAATTCCAAGGTTCGGCTGTTGCAAATACTGACGTAATCTACCTTGAAACCGGCGCCCAGTATTTGCGCCTTCGCCGTATCAATCAGCGCACTGAAATCGCGGCGTCCTGCGGTAATTTCCTGTTTAATCCAATTAAGGCTGCGATTGAGTTGCGCTACACGAGGCCGCTCATCGAAGGTGATAAAACCATTGCGCGAACTCATGGCCAAACCATCTGGCTCGCGGAAAATCTCTCCTGCGGTAATCTTAATAGGGATACATAAATCTTCCACCATCCGGCGAATCACCGCCAACTGCTGGAAGTCTTTAACCCCAAACACAGCTTCATCCGGCTGGACAATATTGAACAGCTTGGTGACTACCGTGGTCACCCCTTCAAAGTGACCCGGGCGACTAGCACCGCACAACACATCCGTCATGGTAGGCACTATGACGCGGGTTTGCTCGGCCATACCATTGGGATAAATCTCTTTCTCGCTAGGGCAAAAAAGGTAATCGCACCCAGCAGCGTCCAACTTGGCGCTATCCGCCGCCAAGGTACGCGGGTATTTATCCCAATCCTCGTTTAACCCAAACTGCAATGGGTTTACGAAAATACTGGTCACCACCACATCACAATTCTGTTGGGCGATTTTTACCAATTCAATGTGCGCACTGTGTAAGTTCCCCATTGTAGGCACAAACCCAATGCGCTTACCCGCCTTGCGCTCAACGGCCAGCGCCTCACGAAGGGATTGAATATGGTGAAAAACCTGCATCGACAACACCTGTTTCAAGAGCGGGAAAATGGGCGCGGATAATACACGGTTGGAGATTCTAAGTACATTTTCTGTGGTTAAATATTAGCCTAACTTAGACCAAACCTAAGGGTAATCTTGACGCGTAGGACGGATCACTAAATCGCTAATGTGGATATGCGGTGCAAGAGATACCGTATGATAGATAGCATCAGCGACATCCTCACCCACAAGTACGGGACCAAAACGCTCATGAAAACCATCTAAGGTTTGTTGGCTATAACCAGCAACCGCCTGAAAACCCGATGCAACAATACCCGGCTCCACCAAAGTAACACGCACACCTTGACCACATACTTCGCGGCGCAAACCCTCCGCCAATGAGTGTATGGCAAATTTGGATGAGCCATACACAGCACTAAAAGGCGAAACACTTCTACCCACTACTGAGCCTATTACCACAATATCTTTCGCTTGCGCAGGAAACGTCAGCAGCTCAGAGCGGGTAAATTCTCGCGCGGCTTTTTGCATGAGCCTAAGTGCACCCGTGAGGTTTACGCTCAACATTTCCTCAAACTCCGACAGGGAGGCATCCTTCACCGAACCACCCAATCCACGACCAGCATTGACCACCACCAAATCTACCGCGCATCCGAATGTCGACTGCGCTTTGGCAAATAACTGGTCAATAACCCTTTGCTCCCAAGCCTCTCCAGAGATAAAGGCAAAAGCATCACCTAACTCATCATGCAACGATTGTAACTTGTCATGATTACGTCCTGACCCCACAACTGCAAAACCGGATGCAATAAATTTTTTAGCCGTAGCCTCACCAATACCAGAGGTCGCACCGGTCACAATAGCAATTCGGGAATAAGTAGCAGTCATCATAAACTCCTGAGAATGACAAAGCGTACACGCCTAAAAAATTCAGCCCTTATTGATTAAAAAGGTCTAATGAAGTAAGCGCCGGTGATTTTAAATTCGACACACGCACCACAGTATCTCCCACCGCCAAACGCCCGCCCTGAATAACTTTGGCGCAAAGGCCGCCGTAGCCAAACATGGCAGCAGCGCCACCTTTTCCGAGCACTTCGTCCATACGGGAGCAGGGATGCGCAAGCGCGGAGGTTTCGAGAATCACTCCACCAATTTGTAAGCGCTGGTAGCGGAGAAGATTGAGGTTCATACCGGAGATGACGAGATTGCGCCTTAGTCCAGCTGGGTCTATGGCACTCAGCCCCATAAGCTGCTGGATGGATTGAATGTATTCACGGCTGATAATAGTGACTTGACGAGCAGAACCGGGAGTTTTTAAGCAGCGGTGATCGCCTTTGAGACCGAGATCGACAATGGCCTCGGTGGAATCCACCACTTGCACCTCGCCGCGGCGCTCAGTGCGCAAGCCAATCCACTCCAACCGCCCCGGCTTTATACCTTCGCAAAGCTTGTCGAGCAGTTTGGCCTGAGCATTCATGATTTAGTATCCGTCATTCTGGAAGTATTCGGGGGCAAGGTTATCGAAGCGCGTATATTTGCCGATAAACGCCGCGCGACAAGTGCCGATTTCGCCGTTACGCTGCTTGCCAATAATAAGCTCGGCCATGCCTTTGTCGGGACTGTCTTCGTTGTAGTATTCGTCGCGGTAAATAAACAGAATCACGTCAGCATCCTGTTCGATGGCGCCCGATTCACGCAAGTCAGAATTCATGGGGCGTTTGTTGGGGCGCTGCTCCACACCGCGATTGAGCTGCGAGAGGGCGATCATCGGGCAATTAAATTCTTTGGCCAAACCTTTCAGCGAGCGCGAAATTTCGGAGATTTCTTGGGTGCGGCCATCACTGGTACCAGCAGTGGTCATCAGTTGCAAATAATCCACCATAATCATGCCGGGATCGCCGTGTTCACGCGCAATGCGGCGGATACGTGCACGCATTTCCTGCGGATTGAGTGCGGGTGTATCGTCGATAAACAGCAGCTTATCTTTCATTTTTTGCACGGCCGCCGATAGCTTAGGCCAATCCTCTTCGGTGAGTTTACCGTTGCGCATTTTGCCTTGGTCGATACGCCCAACGGAGGACATCATCCGCATAATCAGCGCCGCCGACGGCATCTCCATAGAGAATACCAACACCGGCTTAGGCTGATTAAAGAGCGCGCCTTCCACAAAGTTGAGCGCTAGCGCGGTTTTACCCATGGATGGGCGCGCCGCAAGAACAATCAATTCACCAGGCTGCCAGCCGGAGGTGCGAGTATCCAAATCCGTAAGCCCAGAAGGCACACCAGTAATATCGCTGCCAGAGCGGAACAGTTCATCAATACGGGTAACCGCTGCTTTAAGCAGGTCATTAACGCCAACTAATCCACCTTCTTTAGGGCGATCTTCAGCAATCTCGGCCACACGCTTTTCGGCCAATTGCAACAAGTCATCGGAGTCCAAGCCCGAAGGATTCATACTGCTTTTGCTGATTTCCGAACCTAGCGCAATTAACTGACGCAAGGTAGAGCGTTCGCGCACTATATTGGCGTAGGCCACTATGTTAGCGGCGCTGGGTGTGTTGTGCGCCATTTCTACCAAATAACCTAGGCCGCCAACACGCTCTAGTTGCTCATGCTTTTGCAGCTCGCCAGAAAGCGTAATGACATCCAGCGGCTCACCAGCCTCCTGCAAAATTTGCATCATGCGGAAAATAATGCGGTGATCTTCGCGGAAGAAATCTTGTTCGGATACCACCTCTTGCACGGCATCCAAGCGATTGTTTTCCAGCATCAATCCGCCCAAGACCGACTGCTCTGCTTCAATTGAGTGCGGCAGGGAGAATTTGGAAGCTAATTCGCTAGCAAGCGACTCTTCGAAGGTGGTATCTGACATAGTTATTGGTTTCTAAAGTAAATACTTTGCAAAACGAACCTAATTCCCTTAACCGGGAACACCATCCTCGCGCAAGCGAGAATGATGAGCCACAAAAGCAGTGGATGCCGCCAAGCACGTAGAACATTCAGGCAAAAAAAACGGGCACTAGCTGCAACCCAAGGGTTGTCGATAGTGCCCGATTTTCGCTTGCTTGTCAGTAATACCGACCCGCAAATTGACCTAATTAAACGACCCGATTACTCAGGAATTACGTTCAATTTAACTGCTTGTAACACTTCAGCGTGCAATTGCACGTCGATTTCATAAGCGCCAGTTTCACGCAATACGCCTTGTGGCAAACGTACTTCTGACTTAGCAACAGCAACACCAGCTGCAGTAATTGCTTCTGCAATGTCACGAGTACCGATAGAACCGAATAAACGGCCTTCGTCACCCGCATTGGCAGCGATAGTTACTGTCAACTCAGCCAATTTCTCAGCACGTGCGGTAGCTTCAGCGATTTTTGCAGCAGCAGCAGCTTCTAAGGTTGCACGACGCGCTTCAAAATCAGCGAGGTTTTTCGCAGTAGCAGCAACCGCTTTGCCTTGTGGCAACAGAAAGTTACGTGCATAACCAGACTTAACGGAAACCTTGTCACCGATAGCGCCTAAACGACCTACTTTATCGAGCAGAATAATATCCATCTCTTTTACCCCTTACTCGTGGCTGTCAGTGTATGGAATCAAAGCCAAGTAACGAGCACGCTTGATAGCAGTAGCCAACTGACGTTGGTATTTAGCTTTAGTGCCAGTAATACGGCTTGGAACGATTTTGCCGGTTTCAGTGATGTAGGCTTTCAGCGTTTCAACATCTTTATAGTCGATTTGCTTGGTGCCTTCAGCGGTGAAACGGCAGAATTTACGACGACGGAAAAAACGTGCCATGGTTACACCTCCAACTCTTCATCAAGGTCATCTGAATCGACGTCATCTTCTGACAAGTCTTCAGCATCATCACGACGCTCAGTGCGTGGTGGACGGGCTTTACGCTCGCGGCCTTCTTTCTCGGCTTTGAGGATGAAAGATTCTTCAGTGATTGCCGCATCTTCACGAATTACCAAGCTGCGAAGAATCGCATCGTTGTAACGGAAGTTGGTGGTCAACTCTTCCAACACGGCTTCGCTAGCTTCGATATTCATCAAAACGTAGTGTGCTTTGTGGATTTTGTTAATAGAGTAAGCCAATTGGCGACGGCCCCAGTCTTCCAAACGGTGAACTTGACCACCATCGGCTTTAACAGCAGAGGTGTAACGCTCTACCATTGCTGGAACTTGTTCGCTTTGGTCTGGGTGAACCAGAAAAACGATTTCGTAATGACGCATGTATAGCTCCTTACGGGTTAAGCCTCCTGCCCTTTGCGTAAACGCGGGCCAGTGAGACAAGGAGTAGCCCAAAACTACAAGAATAATTCGGGCCGGTTGGGGGCGCGTATTCTAGGGGCTTGATAGGCAATATGCAAGGATAAAAAATAAGCGGCTATATTCTTATGCGCACTTTTTTAGTCCCAGTTTTTAAATGGCACCCTTTCCAGAAGCTAGTCACTTTCTTCAGCGTAAGCTGGTGACTCCCACTTTCGCCTCCCACGGAAAGTAGGTGGCTGAGCATCAACCGCCACTCAATACTAATACCTGCCTGCGTTGGTCAGGGATGTTCACCATAATTTTAATAATCATTACAGGAATCCTCCCCTGTACAGGAGACTTGGCTAACTCAGGCCAACCTTAGCGAATACCCACCATCCCCCTCAGATGCACAGGTATTTGCTATTTCACAACAGCAACAATTCGGAAAAATATAATGAATAAAATCCTCTCCACGCTGGTAACTCCAGCAACTAGTTCATTGCGTAAAGGCTTGGGCATTAAAACACTTTCAGCATTGGCAATTGCCAGCGCATTAAGCGTTAATACCTACGCCGTTCAACCTTTAACCGTCAGCGGCAATCAAGTATTGGCGGGCGGTCAACACGCCAGCTTCTCGGGCAACAGCCTGTTTGAAAGCTGTAACGGTTGGGGTGGCGACAAGTTTTACAACGCCAGTGTGATTAGCTGGTTAAAAAGCGACTGGAAATCAAACATAGTGCGTGCCGCTATGTGCGTGGAAAATTCCGGCGGTTACATTGACGACCCTGTCGGCAACAAAGCCAAAGTCAAAGCCGTTGTGGATGCGGCTATCGCCAACGACATGTATGTCATTATCGACTGGCACTCTCACGCCGCCGAAAACTATACCGCACAATCGATTGCCTTCTTCCAAGAAATGGCGCGCACCTACGGTGGCAAACCCAATGTTATTTATGAGGTGTATAACGAGCCGCTTAACACCACCGACTGGCACTACACCATCAAGCCTTATGCGCAACAAGTGGTAAATGCTATTCGCGCCATAGACCCCACTAACTTGATTATCGTGGGCACCCAAACCTGGTCGCAAGATGTGGACAAAGCATCAACGGATCCAATATCCGGTAGCAATATCGCCTACACCCTGCATTTCTATGCAGCCACCCATAAACAATACTTGCGCGACAAAGCCCAAACTGCACTCAATAATGGCGCAGCACTCTTTGTCACCGAGTGGGGCACCGTAGAAGCCTCTGGCGATGGCGCCGTTGATCAAGGCGAAACCTATACGTGGATGGATTTCCTGAAACAAAACAACATCAGCAATGCCAACTGGGCACTGAACGATAAGGCCGAAGGCTCCTCTGCACTGGTCGGCGGCGCCAGCACAACTGGTGGTTGGACAAGCAATCAACTCACCACGTCAGGCGCGTTGGTTAAAAGCATTATGCTGAGTTGGCCGCAATACTCTGGAACCAGCAGTTCAACTAGCAGTTCCAGCAGCTCTAGCGCATCGGGCACAGGCACTCAAATTGAAGCCGAGAGCTTTGTTAATATGTTCGGCATACAAACTGAAGCCACGACGGATACGGGTGGTGGATTGGATGTGGGCTATATCGATACTGGCGACTGGATGACCTATAACGTCAACGTTCCTAGTGCGGGTAGCTATCTCGTTTCGTATCGTGTGGCCAGTTTAAATGGCGGCGGGGTGATCAGCTTAGAAAAAGCCGGCGGCTCACCACAGTACGGCACCATCAACGTGCCAGGAACTGGTGGTTGGCAAACCTGGGTCACCATCACCCATGTTGTGACCTTACCTGCTGGTCAGCAAACCATTGGCCTTTCAGCCAAAGCCGGTGGATTTAATATCAATTGGTTCCGCATTGATCCCGTGAGCACATCAAGCGCGTCCAGCTCATCGAACAGCTCTAGCAGCTCATCAAGCAGTGTTGCGCCCTTGGTAACTGTCCAAGCAGAAAATTACGCGATCATGAGTGGTGTACAAACCGAAACCACAAGCGATATCGGTGGCGGCTTGGACGTAGGCTATATAGATACAGGTGATTGGATGTCGTACACCAACAACAGCGTAAATATTCCAACCAGCGGCACCTACACCGTTGAGTTCAGAGTGGCTAGCGCAGTAGGTGGAGGCTCTTTATCGTTTGAAGAAGCCGGTGGCTCACCAAGCTATGCCTCTCTTGCCATCCCCAACACCGGTGGCTGGCAAAACTGGACTACCGTTAAAACAACGGTAACTCTGAACGCAGGAACTCACAACTTTGGCCTCAAAGCCTTAACCGGTGGTTGGAACATCAATTGGTTCCGCATTACCCCCGGAATTCAATAATGTTAATGTAACGATTAACTAGCCAACAACACATAAAACATGACAAGGATGTCAACTAAAGTGCAGAGTCAATATTGACCGTAGTAACTCGCTGCTGATGACGATACTCAGATGGCGTAACGCCAACCAGACGTTTGAAGAATCGATGAAACGCCGATTGACTATTAAAACCAGACTTATAAATAATATCCAAAATCGTATCGTCTTTATGCTCAATAGAATGCAGTAACCGCTTAGCCTCCTCAATACGATAGCCATTTATAAACTCAAAAAAATTAGAGTGGTAATGACTATTAATAATCGACGAGACATCGCGTGCGCGCAAACCAATCTGCTCCGCAAAGCGCTCCAAATTGATCTGACTCTCCAAATAAATTTTCCGCTCATGAATGGCTTTTTCTATCGCACGAACCTTTTCATCCAACTGCGTTACATCTGCAGCTTTCGTATTTTCCTCTACCGGTGCACTGATGATTTGCTGGCGAGAATTCAGCAAGCCAAATGCAAATAAAACATTCACCAAAATGACCGTTAAATAATTATTTAGCGTGCCGATTAGTCCATTCATCTCACCACTCAAATACTCGCCAATAAAATACCCCACGAATGACCATAGCCAATGAATAAAAAATCCACCCAACACAATTTCAGCCCAACGCAACTCATCCGCAGAAATCATGGAATACACTTGTTTTTGCTGCTGGCGCAAACGGTACTCAGCATAAAAACATGCGAACACATACACCAAAGGTGTACAGCGAACGATGGCCCAAATCAATTTAACAGCCGAACGATCAACCCATGAAAGCTGCGGCCAATTCCACGGCAGCCAATCGATAACCCTAATATTAAAAACGACTACAACACCACTCACAAACAAAGCAGGAAAAAGATGAATGGCATTTTTCCATCGCCATATATCAATAGGCTGCGAAAGTGCGCGCAAATAGACAAATAACGTTGGCCCCTGCAACAGCAAACAACAGGAAAGTATTAATGGAATGAATGACCAATGAGCAATCGCCATGGACTGTAAATAGACATTCCACGTGATTAGCGTTGTCATCAGCGTTCCCGCAACCAATAAAAAGAAACAGGCCAAAATGCTGCGCGCCTGCGCCTGCTTACCCGGCACAAATTTAAAATAAATAGCTAAAAACAAGGTTTCAACAATAGTGACGATTAATATCACTTCGTGCAGATTTAAAAAATGATCATTCATTGTGATGGCCTTAGTGACGTTTAGTGGCGCATCGATCTTATAAATAAGATCTCAATACACCTTTATTATTGTGACCACATTATTGAACATTTAATTTTGAAAAATTTCCAGCGGCATTACACTTTTCGTAAATGAAACCGATTAGCAAGCGCTGAGACTAGGAAGAGTTATCACACAATGAAGGCAAGCCTCACACCTAACGACGGCACAATGATACTTTTATGCGAATTAAACATTGAGGATGAATATGTACGACAGTTTCCTAACGTGCCGTTACCTGAAATGACCCCGCTAATTGATGCATTTTGGTAGCGGTATTTTTCAAGCGGTCTGAACTGACTTGCAATGCACGCACCACTTTATTCATGGTCTGACTCGCACTTGCCACATTGCGCACATGATGCCCGTGTTGGTGACTGTTGGTGTCGATATGATGAATGATATCAAACATGCGCTCCACAATAAGATGTAGCTGGGAATTATCGGTGGAAGCATCCTCCGCCAAGCGCAAACCACGATCGACATCTGCCACACTCGTCTCCATAAAGGCCGCCGCCTGCTGTGTCTCCTGGCGAATGGCTTCAATTTTTTCACCAATTTCACTCGCCACCTCCGAAGTACGCGCTGCCAAGCTACGCACTTCATCAGCCACGACAGAAAATCCGCGGCCATGTTCACCGGCGCGGGCGGCCTCAATCGCGGCATTTAACGCTAGCAAGTTGGTTTGGCTGGTGATATTGCTGATGAGCGATACCATGCTGCCAATTTCGCTCGTGCGATTATTCAATGCGTGAATAGTTTTTGCAGAGGTTTCTACTACATCGCGAATATTTTGCGTTCCTGTTCGTACAGATTCAAATTGCGCGCGTGCATCCTTCACGACATTCTCCATCCCTTTTTTCATTTCACTGGCAGTTCCTGATGCATTGCTAATTTCTTCCAATTGGCTGTGGACTAGCTCTAGCATTTTATTCATGGACTCGGCCACATGATCCGATGAATGTTGGGCTTCAGAGTTACGCGTTAATAAACTATCACTATTTTTCATCACATCATCTGCAGCGTGAATAACCTCACCTACAATATGATCAAGGTTATCGATAAAACTATTGGTCCAACGCCCTAAATCACCGCTTTCATCAAATGCTAATTTGCTCGTATCCAAACGTTGCTGCAAATTGCCGCCGCCTTCTGCGATAGCGTGAATCACTTCAGTCATTTTCCCCAAACGACGCGCAAGGCGGCGCGGTGCGCGTTGATGAAATAAAATACCACCAAGAATTAGCATTAATAATGTGAAAAGAGTGATGCTGACATTTGACCAATCACTAAACCCGTGCAATAAAGCATTCGCAACAAAACCAAACGCAACGGATGCCGTGTACATTTTCATGTGTGAATAAGTGATGGAGCGATAGCGATAAACTTCTTCCAAATCCGCTTCGCACATCATACCCCAAGTATCGGGTGAGCCTTGCAATTGAAAGGTAACCCCTTTACCGATAACAGGAATATGGCGATAGTCAGAATAGCCGGGATAAGTCACAAATAAATTACTGCCGTGACGAATCGTCTCGCGCACCCCAGGATGCAATTGTTGTGTGGCCGGATCAGTAAATTTTATTTCGAATTCTGTGTGCTGATTAATACGCACTACCCCCCAATCCGTATTCACGCCCGATTTTAAATTTTCACCGTGTGAAAAAGTATTATCTTCAAAACGCGAACGCGACAAGGCTGTACCTTGGCTAATAGATGGGTCAAATACCGAATTCACCATAAACAAATAATTATCGCCTGACTCATTAAAAATATGTCCGGCTTCACGCTGAATTAAATCGCCAATAACATCATTGGGAATACGCGCACACACGCAGCCCTGTGCACCATCAGCAAAGCTGATAGGCAAATAGAACATGAGTGTTACTTGATCGTGAAACGCGGAGCTGCGTTTACCAATAGTTAATGTTTGTGGGTCTAAATAAGGACCATGTAAAAATGGCTCGGACAATCCAGCCTTCAGTGCCTTTGCATTGACAATTGGTGAACCTACGCGCTGCGCATAAGTGGATACAATAATTTTTCCCTGATGATCGACAATAAATAATTCCGTGCAATCAACCATAATGCGCCAATTTTTTTGCAGCACCAGTTCAAAAGAATCATCCGCAAGATTGATTTGGCTGCGTATCGATTCCAACTGCGCCCACTGGCGTTTTACCCATTGCTGCAATAATTTAATGCGCGTGTTAGCAATACTTTCAAAGGCTTGTTCCATAATTGGGTAGCGTCCGCTATTCAATCAACACGCCCATCCCAAACTTAGTTTACCGGTTCTGCCAAACCACGTTAACCAGCGCAATTCCGCCGCTGATAACTGCATTTTTTCACTGTGCAAACTCATAAACTGCCTAAATTCTGTATAGAAGATAAAACTGTCTATGCAGAATAAGTGCCAGTAGCGGGAGCATCGAGAAACAACAGACTTTTAAAATTTTTGCTCTCGATTAGCGCAAGATGAAGGTGCACAATACTTATTTATGCACCACAAAGGGGTTAAATTTACACTGTGTGCAATCTACAAATCGCTCAGCGGCAAATCAAATACAACTCTATTATTTAAAGACACAATGCTTGGCGTAATCCGTGGCATCATTGATTGACCAATCGCCTTTTGGCTTATCTTCCATTTTTGCACACCACTCAGGACTGCCCACTTTGGGCGCGCAACTATTTAATAGAAGGCAGGCAACAACGAGCAAAAATAAGCGCTTCATACAGAGGTTTCCTTGCAAAATTTTTAGACTTTAACGTTTATTTGGCGCTACGCTGCCTAACCGCTTCGAACAAAACAACACCGGTAGCTACTGACACATTTAAACTACTCACCGTGCCCGCCATTGGAATATTAATTAAGTGATCACAGGTTTCTTGCGTTAAGCGACGCAAACCATCGCCTTCAGCCCCCATTAAAATACCCACATTCCCTGTTAAATTTGCTTGATAAACGGAGCCATCCGCTTCGCCCGCCGCACCAAACAACCAAATACCTTTTTCTTGCAATTTTTTTAATGTGCGTGCGAGATTAGTCACTGGCACTAAAGGCAAAACCTCAGCTGCGCCGCAGGCAACCTTACGCGCGACAGGTGTTAAACCAACAGACTTATCTTTCGGTACAACCACCACGTGAACGCCCGCTGCTTCTGCAGTACGCATACAAGCACCGAGATTATGTGGGTCAGTTACACCGTCCAAAATCAATACCAATGCCGGCTCGTTGAGGTTGTCGATAAGCTCGAACAAAAACCTTTCATCGTGTATTTCACCGGGTGTACATACCGCTACGACACCTTGATGATTTTCATCGCCCACCATGTCATCTAATTTTTTGCGGTCTACAATTTTGCAGCCGATATTATTGGCTTGCGCGGCATGCAAAATTTTGGTGAGCTTTTGGTCATTGCGACCCTGCACCATAAATACTTCTAGCACACGCTGGGGTGCACTTTTTAACACAGCCTGCACGGAATGCAGACCAAACAGATGTTCATTTTTCACAATAGATTTCCGACATATTTACCTCCGCAAGCTCCCGCTTAATTCAGGAGAGAACACAATTCCCTTCTCTTTCACAAAGAGGGGCAAGAGGAGCTTTAATAAATAGTTAAAATAAATCATGCTGGGTTTTAATAGATTCATCTTTGCCCAGCCAACGGCTCAACCTATGCGTCAGATTTACCCAACGCTTTTTTAGCCATAGCCTTCTTCTGTGCAGCGTGAGCTGCAGGCGTTTTTGGCGCAGGTTGCTGAACTGCTGCTGCCTTCTTCGCGCGCGGAGCTTTTTGAGCTTTATCGCCATGTTTGACCTCGCTCAGTTTTTTGCCTTTTGTTACCTGCTTAACATTAACGGCTGTTTGCGCAGCGGTAACTATTTTAGACTTCTTTTTAGAAACCGACACAGCATCAACAACCCCATGAGATTCAGCCGCTTTTGTCGCTGACGCTTTTTTTGCTTTAACACTTGGCGCCATTGTTTTTGCATTCGTTAATTTTCTACCCGATGGAGTCTTGGCCGTTGCACTCTTGCCTGCCGATTTATTACCCGACTTACGTACTGTAGCAACTACATCAGATGCAGGTGTATTTTTTGAAGCGGTTTTTTGACTGGCTGTGGATTTTTTTGTGGGGCCTTTGGCACCGTCAGCAGAGGCCCGTGCTTTTTTCTTATCCGCTTTTTTAGTCGCAATTGGCACTACGGCTTTTTTCGGGCGGCGCACGGCTTTATCCGATGCCAACTCAAAATCAATTTTGCGATTTTCCAAATCCACACGCACCACACGCACCACCAGCTCATCGCCCAAACCAAATACGCGGCGCGTACGCTCACCCACTAAGCGATGTTGCGCTGGTTCAAAGCGATAATAATCGTGCGGCAAAGCGGTGATATGCACCAAACCTTCCACATACAAATCATTTAATTCTACAAATAAACCAAAACCAGTCGCTGCACTCACATGACCATCAAACACGGCACCCACTTGATCGCGCAGATATTCGCATTTCAACCAGCTCACCACATCGCGCGTAGCTTCATCGGCGCGACGCTCCGTCATTGAACACTGCTCACCGAACACCACCATATCATTGGCGCTGTAAGGGTAAATATTGCGTGTAGGAATGGGCTTCGCACCTTCAACGCGGCGCACATGACTGGTTGGCATTTCGCTGCGAATCACCGAGCGAATCGCACGATGCACTAACAAATCTGGATAGCGACGAATGGGCGAGGTGAAATGCGTGTAGGCATCGTAACCCAAGCCAAAGTGACCATGGTTTTCCACCTGATACATAGCTTGCCGCAAACTGCGCAACATCACCGTTTGAATCATGTTCGCATCGCTGCGACCTTGAATCATTTGCATTAATTGTTGGTAATCACCAGAGGTTGGCTCGCTGCCGCCCGCCAAACCCAAACCCAATTCGGAGAGGAATTCGCGCAAGTTCGTCAGCTTTTGCTCCGTGGGACCTTCATGTACGCGGAACAAACCGACCAAATTGTGTTTTTCAATAAATCGCGCTGCACACACGTTGGCGCACAACATACACTCTTCAATTAAGCGATGCGCATCGTTGCGTTTAACCGGAATGATGCGCTCAATTTTGCGCTCAGCATTAAATTGAATACGCGTCTCCACCGTATCAAAATCGATGGCGCCGCGCTCATCGCGCGCTACGCGCAAACATTGATAGAGCTTATGCAACAATTCCAACTGCGGCACTACCTGTTTATATTCAGCGCGCAAGTCTTTGGCTTCGTCCGTATCCTCGGTGAGAATTTTGCCTACTTTGGTGTAGGTAAGGCGCGCGTGTGAATACATCACGCCCTCATAAAATTCGTAGCCGGTAATCTTGCCCGCATCGGTAATATTCATTTCGCACACCATACACAGGCGATCCACCTGCGGGTTGAGCGAACATAAGCCGTTGGATAAAGCTTCCGGCAACATAGGCACCACATAATCGGGGAAATACACCGAATTGCCACGCGCGCGCGCTTCCATATCCAAAGAGCTGTTAATTTTTACATAATGAGAGACATCGGCAATCGCCACATACAAACGCCAACCGCCACGACGACGCTCACAAAGCACGGCATCATCAAAATCGCGGGCGTCTTCGCCGTCGATCGTCACAAAAGGTAGATGGCGCACATCCACGCGATGCTTTTTGTCGGCGGCAGCAACTTCAACCGGCAACTGCGCCGCCTCGGCCACCACGTCCTGCGGCCAGACACTGGGAATGCCGTGCGCCTGAATCGCCAGCTCGATTTCCATACCTGGCGCCATATGATCGCCCAGCACTTGAATAACACGCCCCATGGGCAAGCGATTTTTGTCTGGCTGCTGGGTGATTTCTACCACCACGATTTGGCCGTGAGTAGCGCCGCCATAGGCGCCAAAGGGAACCATAATATCTTGCGTAATACGCGCATTTTCTGGACGCACAAACTGCACGCCATCTTCATTGAAAAAACGCCCCGCCAGCTGGCTGGTATTGCGCGCCAATACCTCAACAATCGCCCCCTCTTCTTTACCGCGATATTGCTCGCCAGAAAGCCGTACTAAGACTTCATCACCGTCAAATACTTTACGCATTTGGCGGTTGTGCAAATAAATATCATCGCCTCCGCTAGCCGGAATAACGAAACCATAACCATCGCGATGGCCCTGCACTCGCCCTCGAATCACATCAATTTTGTCCAATCGCAAATAGGCATCACGGCGGTTGCTAATCAACTGACCATCACGTGCCATAGCAATCAACCGTCGGCGCAGCGCCTCTATTTGATCTTCATTGGTTAACTTCAAAATATCGCACATTTGCGCATGGGTGACTGGCTGATCGGCGCTATCAAGCAACTCCAGAATATATTCGCGGCTGGGGATAGGATTATCGTATTTCTCGGCTTCGCGCGCAGCGAAAGGATCTTGCGGAGGGGTTTTACGTTTGGTCAATGGATGCGTCCTGGTATTGATTGTGGGGAAAGGCGGCCAATTCCAACTGAGCTGCCGCTTATGTGTTCAGATTATAGGGCACTCATTATGACAAACCTACAAATACTTCAGTTTATCGTTGACAAGGCTGGCACGCATATTTATAGTTCGCGACCTCGGCGCAAGCCGGACTGCCCAGGTGGTGAAATTGGTAGACACGCCAGCTTCAGGTGTTGGTGACGCGAGTCGTGAAGGTTCAAGTCCTTTCCTGGGCACCAAATAGCAAAGCCTCGATCGAAAGATCGGGGCTTTTTGGTTTCTGGCATTCGCAAACTTGCACCCACTCGACATCCTTTTGATGGACGCACCAAAGCAAGCCTTCTTATACTCTTCTATTACCAATGTCGATTTTCATCTACGCCAATCGACGATATGCCTAACCCTCAATTTCAGAGAAAACGCATGAACGCTTCAGTTACACCCACCCCGTCGCGGATTTCCACACAGGAATTTATTTTGTTGATCGCGCTACTTATGTCGATCGTAGCGATCTCCATTGATGCGCTTTTGCCTGCATTGGGCATTATCAGTAATGATATTCATTTGGCGCACACCAACCAAGCCCAATTAATTATTAGCGCACTGTTTTTAGGAATGGCAATTGGGCAATTGATTTGCGGGCCACTTTCTGACGCTAGCGGCAGGAAGAAAATTTTATATGCTGGCATTACGCTGTTTTTGTGCGGCAGTGTTATTTGTTTTTTCGCACAAGATATCAATAC
>Ga0075014_100000130_pt1 | contig 23489 bp, 20 predicted proteins | sample AleBraG_ABR_2014_FD_71472 | JGI IMG/M metagenome (GOLD analysis project Ga0075014, IMG submission 71472) | Freshwater sediment microbial communities in response to fracking from Pennsylvania, USA - Alex Branch Run_MetaG_ABR_2014 | ecosystem: Environmental > Aquatic > Freshwater > Creek >... | reverse complement strand
TATACACGTTGGCTGGTTTCTATCTCGGGCCAAGCCTGTGCAGTCGCGCCACGGGTTCGTTCAGGTGAGCTTCAGAGGGCGCTTGTCGACATCCTCGGGTTTGACGGGTTTGTACTTGTGCCAAAGGTAGAAGATGCCGGCAAAGATGGCGCCAATCGGGATGCTGATGGCGGCGAACCAGCGGGATGCGGGTACCCAAATGAGGATCACGGCGACAATGGCCACGCCAGCCGCCAGAGTGAGCCAGCCCTGGAAGGAAAGTCCGCGACGTGCCGACTCGGTTTCCATAACAATCCCCTGAGTCAATTCTAAGCCTGGTCAAGGATCAAGAAAAGCAAAGGACCCGCGGCAGCGGGTCCATGATGGCATTGCGTTTTGGCTTACTGGTGTGCCGTGGGACCTTCGGATGAGGCTGGCAGCGAGGTGATCTGCGGTTCCTCTGCCGGGGCCTCGGGCAGCGGGCGTTCCAGGGCGATCTGCAGGACCTGATCCATATTCTCGACAAAATGCAGCTTCATGGCATTGCGCAGATTCTCGGGCACGTCGGCGAGGTCTTTCTCGTTGTCTTTGGGGAGGAGAACCTCAAAGATTCCGGCGCGATGGGCGGCGAGAAGTTTTTCTTTCAGGCCGCCGATGGGCAAGACCTTGCCGCGCAGGGTGATTTCGCCGGTCATGGCGATATCGCGGCGCACCGCGATTTTGGTGAGTGCGCTGGCGATGGCGGTGGCAATGGTAATTCCCGCTGAGGGTCCGTCCTTGGGAATGGCGCCCTCGGGCACGTGCACGTGGATGTCGAGATTGCGGTAGAACTCGCGGGGCACGCCCAGGCGCAGGGCGCGGGAACGGGTGTAGGACATGGCGGCCTGAGCCGACTCCTGCATCACGTCACCCAGTTTGCCGGTGAGAAGCAGCTTGCCTTTGCCGTCGACCACGGTGACTTCGGTGGAGAGGATGGAGCCGCCGACTTCGGTCCAGGCAAGGCCGGTAACGAGGCCGACTTCGCTCTTCTCGTGCACCTGGGTATCGCGGAACTTGGTCACGCCCAGGAACTCGGAAATGCTTTCCGCCGTGACGGTGACCGAGTGATCGTGGTTCTTCACCACTTTGCGCGCTACCTTGCGGCACACGTTGCCGATCTCGCGTTCCAGGCCGCGCACGCCTGATTCGCGGGTGTAGCCGCGGATGATTGCGATAATGGCATCATCCGCAAACCTGACGTTCTTATCCGTAAGCCCGGTTTGCTCCATCTGCTTGCGGACCAGATACTGCTTGGCAATCTCGATCTTCTCCAGCTCCGTATAGCCGTGCAGGCGTAGCATCTCCATGCGGTCGAGCAGGGGAGCGGGGATGGTGTGGGTCACGTTCGCGGTGGCGATGAAGAACACCTGCGACAGGTCGTACTCCACGTCGAGATAGTGATCGACGAACATGAAGTTCTGCTCGGGGTCGAGCACTTCGAGCAGGGCCGAGGACGGATCGCCGCGGAAATCCATCGACATTTTGTCGACTTCGTCGAGCATGAAGACGGGATTCTTAGTGCCGGCCTTCTTCATCATCTGGATGATCTGGCCGGGCAGCGCACCGATGTAGGTGCGGCGGTGGCCGCGGACTTCGGCTTCGTCTCGCACGCCGCCCAGCGACATGCGGACAAACTTGCGGCCGGTGGCCTTGGCGATGGACATGCCGAGCGAAGTCTTGCCTACGCCCGGAGGGCCGACGAAGCACAGGATTGAGCCTTTGGGATTCTTCACCAGTTGCCGCACTGCCAGGAATTCCAAGATGCGCTCTTTGATCTTTTCCAGACCGTAATGATCTTCGTTCAGCGTCTTTTCAGCGCGGCTAATGTTGCGGATTTCTTTGGAACGCTTCTTCCAGGGAACGGCCAGGAGCCAGTCGAGGTAGTTCCGCGAGACCGTGGATTCGGCGGACATGGGCGGCATGGCTTCGAGCTTTTTGAGCTCCTGTACCGCTTTTTCCTTCACTTCCTGCGGCATGCCGGCGGCTTCGATTTTCTTCTTTAGCTCGTCGAACTCGCTCTTTTCGCCGCGGCCCAGTTCCTTCTGGATGGCCTTGATCTTCTCGTTGAGGTAGTACTCTTTCTGGGCGCGCTCCATCTGTTTTTTGACTCGAGTCTGGATGGAGCGATCCATGTTGAGCTTTTCGATCTCGATGTCGAGGACGTCGGCGATGCGGTTGAGGCGGTCGCCGGGATCGAAGAGCTCGAGCAGTTCCTGCTTTTCTTCGATGGAGAGCTGCAGGTTGGCGGCAATGGTGTCGGTCAGTTTGGCCGGATCTTCCATGCGCACGGCGGCGATCATGGTTTCGTAGTTCAGCGACTGGCAGAGCTTAACGTATTGCTCGAAGAGCGACGTGACGCGCTGCATGGCCGCTTCGGTCGTGGACGTGACCTCGGGCGCGACACGCACCACACGTACGGACGCCTGCATGTAGCCGTCGCTATCGACAACCTGGAGAATCTTGCCGCGTTCTACGCCCTCAACCAGCACCTTGATGTTGCCGTCGGGGAGTTTCAGGCTCTGGACGATGTTTACGATCGTGCCGACCTGGTAAATCTCGGCGGGTTTGGGGTCGTCGACGCTGGCATCGTGCTGGGTAGCGAGGAAGATCTTCTTGTCGGCAGCCAGGGCCTCTTCGAGGGCGCGTACGCTGGCCTCGCGCCCGACCACGAACGGGGTCATCATGAACGGAAAGATGACCACGTCCCGGATGGGCATCATGGGCAGCTTTCGCGTCTCAAACTTTTCCTTGCTCGCGGTCAATTTCTCGTCCATATCGGTTGGTTGGCTGTCCCCGGCTGGTGGTTAACCCGCTTTCTCCATCATACCCATGGAAACGTCACGTTTCTCGACCATTTCGCGGGTCACTTCGAATTCCTTAATCTTCTTCTGGCTCGGCAGATGATACATGAGATCGAGCATCAGTTCCTCAAGAATCATGCGCAGGCCGCGGGCTCCGACTTTACGAACCATGGCCTGGCGCGAGATGGCGCGGAGGGCGTCATCGCTGAACTTGAGACGGACATTCTCGAACTCGAATAAACGCTGATATTGCTTCACGATGGCGTTCTTCGGGCGGGTAAGTATCTCGATCAGCGCGGATTCGTCGAGTTCTTCCAGAGTGCCGACCACGGGCAGCCGTCCCACAAATTCCGGGATCAGTCCGAACTTGATCAGGTCTTCGGGTTGCACGTTGGCGAATACCTGAGCTGCATCTCTTTTCACTACCTGTGGTTGTTGATCCTGTTCTTCTTCTGCCTTGAAGCCCAGGCTTTTCTTGCCCAGGCGTCGGGACACGATCTTGTCGAGGCCGACGAACGCGCCGCCACAAATAAAAAGGATGTTCGTGGTATCGACCGGTGTGAATTCCTGGTGTGGGTGCTTGCGTCCACCCTGCGGCGGCACGTTGGCGACGGTGCCTTCGAGGATTTTGAGCAGCGCCTGCTGCACGCCTTCGCCGGAAACGTCACGCGTTATGGAAGGGTTCTCGTCCTTGCGGCCGATCTTGTCGACTTCGTCGATGTAGATGATGCCGGTCTGGCAGCGCGCCACATCGCCTTCGGCCGCTTGCAGCAACTTCAGGATGATGTTTTCGACATCTTCGCCGACGTAGCCGGCTTCGGTCAGGGTGGTGGCGTCGACGATGGCGAAGGGCACGTCGAGCATCTTCGCGAGCGTCTGCGCCAGCAGGGTCTTGCCGGTGCCGGTGGGACCGATTAGGAGAATGTTGGACTTGGTCAGCTCGACGCCGTCGGTCTTCTGACGGTTCATATAAATGCGTTTGTAGTGGTTGTAGACGGCAACCGCTAGCTTCTTCTTAGTCTGCTCCTGCCCAATGACATATTCATCGAGGAAGGTTTTTACTTCTTGCGGTTTGGGCAGTTGGCTGGGGGTGGCGGCCTGGGCGGGTGTGCCTTTGTCGTCGTCGAGAATGGAGTTGCAGACTGCAACGCACTCATCGCAAATGTAAGCCCGGGGATAGTCGCTCGGGGATGAAATCAGCTTGGCGACTGCGTCCTGCGACTTGTGGCAGAACGAGCACCTCAAGATTTCATCCGAGCCAGTTCGGTTTTTCACGGGGCCCCCCTCCTTACCTGAATGTCCGCCAAGTCCCGTGCGTAATGCGGTCCGCGGTGGCGGACCGGGATAAACACACTTGCAGCGAACGCCCGATCATAACTCTATCGGGTCTTGTAAATGATATCGTCGATGATTCCGTACTCTTTAGATTGTTGCGCGTTCATGATGAAATCGCGTTCCACGTCCTTTTCTACCTTGTCGAGCTTCTGTCCACTATGTTTCGAAAGTAACTGGTTCGTAAGTTCGCGCATCCGCAGGATTTCGCGGGCATGAATGTCAATGTCGGTGGCTTGGCCGGAAAGCCCGCCCATCGAGGGCTGGTGGATCAGGATGCGGGAATTGGGCAGCGCCAAGCGCTTTTTCGGCTCGCCTGACGCCAATAGTAACGCGGCCATGGACGCTGCCTGCCCGATGCAGATGGTCATGACGTCGTTCTTTACGTACTGCATGGTGTCGTAGATGGCCATGCCCGCGGTGATCGAACCGCCTGGCGAGTTGATGTACAGCTGAATGTCTTTCTCCGGATCTTCCTGCGCCAGAAACAGCATTTGCGCGATGACCAGGTTGGCGACGTTATCGTCAATCGGCGTACCAATGAAGATTATGTTGTCGCGCAGAAGGCGCGAATAGATGTCGTAGGCCCGCTCGCCGCGCCCGGTCTGTTCAATGACCATCGGCACCAGCATCATTTTCGGATCGTTTCCGTTCACTTGCCGCTCCCCAGGGATGAAAACCGCGTAAGAATTTGACCGCCGGCCGCGATGGTCACGCGGACTGGCGGTAGAGAAAATCGAGTGTTTTTTCGCTGCGGATCCTGTGCCGGATTCTATCGAGGGCTCCATCCTCCGTCAAACGAGCACGGAGCGCTTCGACCGTTTGCTTCGTCTGCTTGGACAGGGACTCCAGTTCGGTGGCGAACTCTTCGTCGCTGACCTGGATGTTTTCCTTCGCTGCGACTTCTTCGAGCAGCAGGGAAGCTTTCACTTCCTGCTCGGCCTGGTCGCGTTGTCCGGCACGAAGGCGCTCGAAATCCATCTTCTTCATGTCTTCAGTCCGCATGCCTTGCGCGGCCAATGCGCGCAGACCGCGCTCGAGCCGAAGCTCGACCTGACGCTCGATCATCGCGTCGGGAACGGCGAAGTCGTTGCGCTTCACCAATTCTTCCAGCAGCTTGTCTTTCGCTTCGCGTTCGGCGGTGGTGCGCCTCTCATGTTCCATCTGCTCGCGAATCCTTTTCTTCAGGTCGTCGAGCGATTGCAGGTCGTTGCCCAATTCCTTGGCGAACTCGTCATTCAGCTCCGGCACCGACTTCTGCTTCACCCCGTGCACCTTGAGCGTGTAGCTGAACACCTTGCCCGCCAGGCGCTGATCGGAGTAGTCCTGCGGGTAGTTCACACCGAAGCTGCGCGTGTCTCCGGTGTTGGCGCCGCGCAGGTTGGCGGAGAATTCTTCCAGCGTAGTCTTGCCGCCGATCTCCACGAGAATCTCATCCATCTTCACCGGTTGGCCTTCGCCGTCCTTGGCGCCGCCGAGAATCGAAACCTGGGCGAAGTCTCCATCCGCGAGGGTGCGTCCTTCGATCGGCGTGAACGTGGCATGCTGCTCGCGCAGGCTTTCGACGGCCTGCGTGACTTCGTCGTCGGTCACTTCGATCTTGGGATGTTCGGCGCGCAGTTCCTTGTAGCCCTCGACCTTGATCTCAGGCATGACCTCAAAGCTCGCTTTGAATTTCAGCGGCTCGCCATCATGAATGTGCAGGTCGGTGACGCGCGGTTGCGAAACGGGGTGCAGGCCCTGCTTCTCGGTCTCGCGGCGAAAATGCTTGGGGACGAGCGCCTCGACGACTTCGCTGCGGATATCTTCGGCAAAGCGCTGACGGATGACCGTCGGCGGGACTTTGCCCTGGCGAAAGCCGGGAATGCGCGCCAGCTTCTGAAATTTCTGGATGACTTCTTCTGTTTGCCGGGCCACCACGTCGGCCGGCACCACCACTTCAATTTCGCGCTTGCAGCTGTCTTTGGTCTCAGTCGGAGTCAACGGTTTGCCTTGTTGTAGGAAACGGGAAGTTAAGTTGTGGCCGCGGAGTGAAAAGACACTGGGACGCCCACAAAGCCCAAACTCTAAGTCTAAAGACGCGCGACAGTAGCGTCAAACGTACGAAGGTGGATAAAGTGCTGGTTGATGAAATGTTCTGCGTTGTTCAACATTTTGGTGTCTAATATTCGCCACACCAAGGTCATCCGGAGGTCTTTCCGTGCCCAAGGTTCAGGCCAACAACCTCACCGTCAACTACGAGCAGCAGGGAACTGGCGCGCCCGTCATCCTCATTCCATACACGACAGCCGACAACGCTTGCTACGCCTTCCAGGGGGCGGAATATGCTAAACACTTCACCTGCATTTCTCTCGACCTCCGCGGGACCGGTGAGACCGACAAACCTGAAGGCGCCTACTCCACCGAACTGCTGGCCGACGACGTTGCCGCTTTCATGCGCGCCCTGGGCATCCCCAAAGCGCATGTTTCCGGTCTATCCCTCGGGGCGGCCGTCGGCATGTGGCTGGCGGCCAAGTACCCCGACACGGTCCTCTCCTTGTCGCTGCATGGTGGCTGGCCGAAGACGGATGAGTTCCTGAAACCTCTCGTCGAGGGTTGGCAATTCTTGGCCAAGGCCTTAGGGAGCGTGACCGAGATGGCGATTCGCGCGATTCTCCCCTGGTGTCTTACGCCCGAGCTATTTGCCGCCAAGCCTGAGTACGTCCAGTCGTTGATCGACTTTATGCGCAGCCGGCCCACGCAGCCTGTGGCAAGTTTCCTCCAGCAGTCGAATGCCGTCCTGGCGCACGATGTCGAGTCTCAGCTGGATCGCATCATCGCGCCAACTCTGATCACCTTCGGCCGCCATGACATGCTGACCATTCGCTTCGCCGATCGCCTGAAGGGGGGAATCCGCAACTCCGAGGTGCTGATTTTTGAAGGCTGCGCGCATGCCCCAATTTATGAGAAGGTCGAGGAGTTCAATCGCAAGACTTTGGATTTCCTGCAGCGCCAGGCGGCCTGAGCTGCCAGTTGCATCGCCTGATGGTAGACGCGCACCCAACAGCCAAAGGCAAGCCGCAAGCCCCTCCGCCTGCACTATCGGTCCTGAACCGCGAGGTCGTCGCCTGTACCCTGTGCACGCGCCTCGTTGCCTACCGCGAGCAAGTGGCCCGGGAAAAACGGCGCGCGTATCTTACGTGGGATTACTGGGGGAAACCTGTGCCCGGTTTCGGCGATCCAGCCGCGCGGGTTCTTCTGCTTGGCCTCGCCCCGGGTGCTCACGGCTCGAACCGTACTGGACGCCCCTTCACCGGAGACGCTTCCGGCAATTTCATGTACCCCATCCTGCATGAAGCAGGGTTTGCGTCACAACCCACAGCCACCGACCGTAACGACGGCCTCACGCTGAAGGACGCTTACATCACTGCTGCGGTCCGATGCGCTCCGCCCGACAACAAACCGACGCCGGAAGAGATCGCTCGCTGCGCTCCGTATCTCGATCGGGAGATTGCGGCGCTGCCGAACCTGAGAGTGGTTGTCGCCCTGGGCCGTATCGGCTTCGAGGCCTACCTGAACTACCTGCGACGCCGCGGTCTGATCACGACCAAGAAGCCTTACCCTTTTGCGCACGGGGCGCGCTACAAAATGCCCGACGGACGCATCCTGCTCGCCAGCTACCACCCTTCCAACCAGAACACGCAGACCGGAAAACTGACCCGTCCGATGTTCCTGAAGGTTTTTCGCGATGCTGCAGGGCTGGCGGGGGCGTAGTTCTTAGTTCCCGTACAAGATCTCGGAGTTGGCAGAGTTCTTACTGTTTCTGGAACAGCAGCCACCGCAGGTCCTCGGACGGATAGGGAAGGACGAGACCTTCGGGGATGAGCCGTAAGGCGGGCTGCAGAAGTCGGAACCCGGAGCTTTGGAGCTTGTGTTGCAAAAGGGATTTGGCGTGGCTGGCGGCGATCTTTTTCGAGGGTCGGCCGGAGGTGAGCAGGCGGAAACCGTGTCGCTGCGCGAGCGTGAGCAGGCTCGATCGCGAGAAGTAGTGCAGAACGCTGGGCGGGCTGTATTCGTGCCAGCGGCGGCCGAAGAGGCGCGCGGTCCAACTCTCGGCGTCCCAGGATTCGATGAGCAGGTGGCCGCCGGGGCGCAGCAGGGTGCGGACGACTTCCATGCTGGGATGGAGGGCCGTCAGGTGGCCGATGATCTGGATCATGGTGACCAAGTCAAAGCTTGCGGCAGGGCGAAAGTGTTCGAGAGAGGCGGCGTGGACCTCGATCCCGAACTGCGTGCGGGCGTAGTCGGCCATGCGCTCGTTCGGTTCCAGGCCGGTGGGCTGCCATCCTGCGGTGCGGAAGCCATCCATGATGAAGCCAGCGGCGAAGCCCACGTCGAGCAGAGTGCCGGGAGGGCAGAAGGGCCGCAAGATACGGGCGTAGCGCGCGCCTTGGCCGCGCAGCAGGGCGGCTTCAGCGAAGTAATTGGCGTATCCGGCGCCCCCGCCGAAAAAGTACGAGTCGTCGTAAACGGTGCTGACGTGGGTCGAGGCAGGGATCAGTTCGGCGAAGCGATGATGACAGGCGGCGCAACGGCGGATGGGATGTTCGCCGGCAGTGAAGATTGGAGAGCTCGGAGCGCTACAAACAGGGCAGGGGAATGGGCTGTCTGCGACGGGATGGGAGGCTGGAGGCGGCATTTCGAGTCTTAGTAGAACACGATAGATGCGGGCCCTGGTGGTTTCCGAGTTTAGGATATGGAGCGACCTTCTTTGGAGTAGCGCGCCTGCTATCCAAGTTCCACGACATTGAGTTGGGCGCAAAGCGGATGAAAAACAGCCACTTCAAGATCGCGCCGTCGGGAAAACACCGGGCGGCGTCCAGCGTTGGGATTTGGGTCGCTCGTGCGGCTGCGGTGCTGGCCGCGCTGGTGTCGACGGGCTTGATCGCGAGCACGTACGGAGTTCTCAGCCAGGTTACGGACGAAGGCCCACACATCGCATGTGGGATGGAGTGGCTCGACCGCTGGACTTACAAGTATGAAACGCTGCATCCGCCTCTGGCACGGGTGGCGGTGGCACTGGGACCTTACCTGGCGAGGCTGCGCTCGCATGGCGAGGCCTCGATGTGGACAGAGGGGAATGCCATCCTGCACAGCCGTGATCAGTACCAGAGGAATCTCACGCTGGCCCGGCTCGGAATTCTGCCCTTCTTCTGGTTGTGTTGCGGGCTCGTGTGGCACCTTACCAACAGGTTCATGGGCGCCGCTTGGGCGGCGGTTTCGGTGTTTCTGTTTTCGACGATTCCGGCAGTACTGGCGCACGCGGCTTTGGCGACCACCGACATGGCCGTAACCGCAATGTTTCTTCTGACGGTTGTGGCATGGCTGCACTGGCGAGTGCAGCCAGGTTGGAAGCAGTCGCTTGCCTTTGGGATGGCTGTGGGACTGGCGCTGCTGGCGAAATTTTCAATGCTTCCTTTTCTGGCGGTCACTCTTACGGTGCTCGAGATCAGTGATTGGGCGCAGTCAAAGAAACTAGGGGTGCGGGGCACAGCGGTGGTGTCGGTTTGCCTTGTCGCGTTCGTGACGATCTGGGGCGGGTATCGATTTTCGTTCGGGCCGATTTTTGAGGAGGGACTGCAACTGCATCAACTGAACCGGTTCGTCGGAGACTCGGGGCAGCTGCACGACACCACGTATTTGTATTTGAGCAAGAAGATCAAGGTGCCGGCGCACGAATTCCTGATGGGGATGGTTGATATAGTCAGCATGAACTCTCACGGAACGCGCACGTATTTTCTGGGAAGTGTTTCGGAAAGAGGGCGCTGGCAGTACTTTCCTGTGCTGTTGGCGACGAAGCTGCCGATCGGGATTCTTATCCTCGCGGTGGGCGGAATTTTGGCGGCATTCGGTCGAGGGAAGGGCAAGCCTCAGGAATTCATTCGGCTTGTCCTGATTGGGATCGGCTGTCCATTGTTGGTGGCGTCCCTATCCACGATTAATCTTGGTTTGCGCCATGTACTGGCGATCATGCCTTTTCTGGCAATGCTGGCCGGGATGGGCGCGTGCAAGATGTGGAATGCCGCTAGCTTGGCGGGCCTGCGGCGGCTGGCGGTGGGAGCTCTCCTGACGGCAAACGCAGTGAGTTGCTGGAGTGCGGCTCCTGATTTCCTCTCGTACTTCAACGAGCCGAGCCGAAGATACGCGGCGGACATTGTCGTCGACAGCGATCTGGATTGGGGACAAGACCTGAACCGGCTGTGCGCGGCGCTCGCCCGATATCCAGCGGGGCCGCAAATCTTCATTGCTTACCAGCGAACCGCTGACCTCTCCCGCTTTGCCTTGCCGACCTGGCAGCCACTTCCGAAGGGAGTGGAATCGAAGGGCGTTGTCGCGATCAGTTTGTTCCTGTTGAAAACCTACCCCAAAGAGTTCGGATGGTTGGAGAAGTATCAGCCCGTGCAACGGGTCGGCTACTCCATGATGATCTATGACCTGAGGTGACGGTGCTCGAGATGCGGGCCGTCGCTAAGAATTGTGCCTGGTGATTATCTTTCCAGCGTGAGGACAGCGGCGCCCCGAATCCGGCTGTGTTTCATATCAAGAAGTGCAAGGTTGGCGTCTTCAAGGGGAAAGAGCTGGACTTCGGTAGTGATAGGGATGGAGGCGGCTAGTTCGAGGAACTCGCGAACGTCCTGGCGAGTGCTATTGGCGACGCTGCGTAACACGCGTTCGTGGTAGAGGGTGGCGTACTCGAGCGCAGGAATTGTACTCATGGTGATGCCGGCAAGGGCGAGCGTGCCGCCTTTGCGAAGAGCGCGGAGGGCATGCGGGACGAGGGCGCCGGCCGGCGCAAAGAGAATGGCAGCGTCGAGAGGGGAGGGAGGGCTGTCCTCGGCACGGCCGACAAAGGTTGCGCCGAGTTGGCGGGCGAGATCCTGGTGAGCGGGAGTTCGCGTGAAGACATCCACCTCGCAGCCATGCTGCCGCGCCAGTTGAAGGACAAGATGGGCAGACGCGCCAAAGCCGTAGAGGCCAAGTCGCTCGCCGGGGCGAATCTGGCTGAGGCGATAGGAGCGATAGCCGATCACGCCGGCGCAAAGTAGTGGGGCAGCAGATTCGTCAGTGAAATTCATTGGCAGGGGGTGGGCGAAGCTCTCACGGACAACGACCTTCTCAGCGTAGCCACCGTTGGAGTGGAGTCCGGTGAAGCGGGCGGTTTCGCACAAATTTTCGGAGGCGGCGACGCAGAAGCGGCATGTTCCGCAGGTGGAAAAGAGCCAGGGAATGCCGACGCGGTCACCTTCTTTCAGTTGTCTTGCGCCCGCGCCGAGCGCCGAGACAGCGCCGACAATCTGGTGGCCAGGGACGATGGGCAGTTGTGGCAGGGCGAGGTCGCCCTCGATGATGTGCAGGTCGGTGTGGCATACGCCGCAGCAGTGGACATGAACGACGACTTCACCGGGGCCCGGGATTGGCTCGGGGAGGTTACGCAGGTGGAGCGGGCTGGACTCGGCGGGGCCCGGTTTGTCCAGCAGCAAGGCTCGCATGAGGGGATTGTAGCGCCGGACGATTACCTGAAACAGAAAGGGCCGGGCAGCGAACCGGATGGCACGGCGCATCGTACTTGATTGTCGAGGATGAGGCCGGGGTCTATGCTTAACTTCATGCGGTTGCGAAGCAGTGGACGAAAGAAATGGAATGGCGTGCTTTTGCTGGTCTTGACTTGTTTCTCTGCGTCGCTCGCGGGGCAAGCGCCAGGCGGAGGGGCGACGGCCCAGGTTCAGTTACTGGCCACAACCATCAAGGCGACGACCCGACTGGTGCAGCTGAGCGTTGTCGTTCAGGACAAGCACGGGCAACCAGTCGCAGGACTTACCAATGAGGATTTCACCGTGCTGGACAAGGGGGAGCCGCAGAAGATCTCGCTGTTTGCGCAGGAAGGCGGTGCCAAGCCTGCCCCCGCCGCGCCAGCCCTGCCCGTCGGAATCTACACGAACCGTCTGGAAATGAAGGGCAGCGTTCCGGGCAATGTTACGGTCGTCTTGCTGGACACGCTAAATACACGAATAGAAGACCAGACGTATGCGCGAAAGCAGGTCATCCATTTTCTGGAACGGCTGCAACCGCAAGATCACGTTGCGATCTACGCCTTGTCAAACAAGCTGGCGATTCTGCATGAGTTTACCCAGGACGTGAACCAGTTGCTGGCGGCTTTGGCGCGATACGAGGGGCGAGCGTCGGGGCAGCTGAGTGCCAGCGAAGGGACGCCGGCGGATCTGAGTACGGGGCCGCCGCAGGTCCCATCGGGCACGGGGAACTCGGCGGGCGGAACGCAGGGGCCTCCGGGGACGGCAGGAGCGGTGTCGGCCGAAATTGCAGCTCAACTGCAGATGATGCAGCAGTTGTTTGACAACGCGCAGCAGCGACAGCAGGACATGGCGGTGGTGAACCGGGCGGAAACAACGCTTACCGCCATCGAAGGGATTGCCCGCCATCTGGGGCCGATCGCGGGAAGAAAGAATCTGGTGTGGGTATCAGGAAGTTTTCCCCTCGCCATCGGGCAGGAAGGACCGAGCAAGCAGGATCCGACACGAGAGACGCATACTTTTGACCGGCAACTGGAGCGAGTTGCGCGAGCGCTAAACCAGGGCAATCTGGCCATCTATCCAGTGGATGCCCGGGGCTTGATGGAATCGGTGAATTACAGCGCGGCTGAGCCGCAGGCATTCAACCCGCGGCAGGACCAAGGATACAAGCCGGAGCGGGATACGCGGGACTTCATTGCGATGGACCTGTTAGCCGACCGGACGGGAGGCCGATCGTTCCACAACAATAACGACGTGGCGGAAGTGGTGCGAGCGGCGCTCAGCGACAGCGCGATGACCTACCAACTCGGGTTCTACCCGGCGCATGGGAAATGGGACGGGCAGTATCACGAAATCAAGGTTCGAGTAGACCGGCCGGATGTTCACGTGCACTACCGGAAGGGATATTTTGCGACGCCCGACCCAGGGGACGACGAAGCGGAACAGAAGGCAGAACTTGATGGAGCAGTGGACAGCCCGGTCGACGCGGCGAACTTGAGCATCGTGGCGCAGATTCGGGCACCTGAGAAAGAAACGCCGGACCAGTTTGGACTCAGGCTCATGCTGAATGCGCGGGAAATCGAGTTTGTGGATACGCCGAGCGGTAAAGGGTGCGCGCTCGATTTTGTGTTTGTGCAGCGCGATGCGTCGGGGAAGCAGCTGATCGGCGAACAGCGGCATGCCGAATTCAACCCGGATCAGAAGAAATACGACTCGCTGCTGCAGACGGGAATGCTGGTGACCAACCACATCAAACTGCTGCGGGGCGTGGCGGTACTCAAGATCGTGGTGAGAGACGCAAAGTCGGGAGCCATCGGCTCGGTAACGGTGCCACTCGGAATCAATCCTGCCGCAAAGAGCTAGCTATGCGACGATTCTGCTACGCGACATAACTGTCTTCCAATCCGAATGGTCAGAGAAGTTAGCGGTGCGGCTGCCGATAATCATTCGGCAGGGCGCGGGCCAGTGTCTTCCAGTTCACCAGGACAAAGCCCTGATCGCGCAGGAATTGTTGGAATTCAGGCCTGCGGACGAGGTCGAAATCCTGCTGTCGCCAGGCGGCGCCCCAGTCGGGGTGGTCGGCAGTAGCGCCACGCATTTCTTCATCGTCGTAGGCGAGGTGAATGATCAGCTGGTAGACGCCGGGCTTCAGCGGCGCGAGCATTTTCTTGTAGGCGTCGAGCCAGTCTTTGGCGGCGACGCCGGGAGACATGGTGGCTACATCGGCGTCGAGGATCTCGTCGGCGGGCTGCGGGTAGGCTGACGGATCGTCTCCCATGGCGCTGGGCCGGTGGAGAACCGGGAGGCCATACTCGCGGCCGAGGCGGAGGTAGATCTCAAACAGGGCTGGCGACTGCATGAGTGTAGCCATGTGGGCGTCGAGGTGGGTGATGTGGACGCCCAGGGATCGGGCGAGCTCGATCTGTGCGCGAAGTTCTGTTTCGACTTCGGAAGGCTTGGCTTTGTGGACGACCTCGTCGCTTTCGAGGGGAAGGTAGCCTTGCGCGTCGACTAGGCTCGGAACTTTGTCACGGCCGATCACCGGTCCCCAACGGATGGTGGTCCACTCGCTGTTGAGCGCCAGGTGGATGCCGATGTCGGCATCGGGATGGGCTGCGGCCCAGCGGGTGGCTTCAGGGAACCAGGGGCAGGGGACGAGGATGCTGGCGGAGGTGATCCAGCCTTTTTCGAGGGCTTCGAGCGTGGCGGAGTTCACGGAGTGCGCCATGCCGAGATCGTCGGCGTGAATGATGAGGAGGCGAGCCGTCGCGGGATAGCCAAGGTGCTCCTGGAGGGTGGGTGGTGCGGTTTGGGATGGGGCGACAGTACACACCAAGAGAGTTGCCGCCAGCCAGAACGCGCGGGGCAAACCAGTGCGGTACGTGCGGGTGCTGCGCGAGAATCGCGGCAGAGGACATAGTTCAATTGCGCTCATGGGGATGGAAGTATAGCGGGTTAAGGTGCTCGATAGGAATGATCTCAGGTTGCGACTGCAGACGCGATCAACTCCGCGGTCACCAAATCCTCGATAGCACAACCGACACTCTTGAACAGCGTGATGTCGAGGGCTGATTCTCGACCGGGGCACTTGCCGGAAAAAAGGTCATGCAGGTCGCCGCGGACGTGTTCGCGGGCGATGGCGCCGCGCATGAGCGGGATGAGCAGATCGCCGGCCTCGGAGAGGCAGCCTTCGTAGGTGTCGACGTAAACGCGGCTGCGGATGACGGTAGCGTCGTCGACTTCTCGGGTGTGGGGTTGGAAGGCGCCGACGAGATTGAGGTGGGCGCCGGGTTTGAGCCAGGCGCCGTCGAACAACGGCTCGGTTGCGCTGGTGCAGGTACACAACACATCTGCTTCGGAAGCGATCGTGCGCGCCCCAGTGGACTCGACTTTGGTCTTGAGGAGGTCGCTCATTTCGCGGGCGAAGGCGGTGGTGCGTTTTGCGTCCGATCCGCAAACGAGGATGCGCTCGAAGTGGCGGGCGATGGGGAGGACGCGAAGATGAGCTCTTGCCTGGCGGCCGGTGCCGAAAATGCCCAGAACACGTACGTCCATACGGGCGAGAGCGCGAGTGGCGGCGGCAGAGGCAGCGGCGGTGCGAAGATCGGTGAGGATATTGGCGGGAATCAGCAGGCGAGGCTCAGCCGTGACGCCATCCATGAGCAGATAGGTGGATTGCAGAGGCTTGCCGGATTCGGAAGGAACGAGGATGAATTTTGTTCCCAGAGTGCGACCGGAGATGTCAGCGCAGGGCATGACGAGAAAAATGCCGTGAGGCAGTTTCATCTGAATGCGCTGGGGCTGGAGGACGGAACCGTAGCGAACTTGGAAGGCCTCGGTGATGACGGAGATCAGGCGAACGGGATCGAGGAGCAGTTCGATGTCCTGGTCGGTTAGGGTCTGCATGGGTCGGATTCTAGCAGGGGCGGGGAGTTGCCAGCGGTGGCGTGGAAGTAAGAGAATGTGCTGGCTTCGCACAGAGGTCGAAGTGCTGTGCGCGCGCGAGGCCGTTGTACCCAGGGGTAGGGATTCCTCTTCGCTTTGCTCTTCGGAATGGCAAGTGTGGGCTGGGTTGGAGAGGCTGAGAGAGAACGATGAACCGTGAATATCACAAGTGGCATAGCAGGGATCTGAACCGGGATATGGAGTTGCTGCGGTTTGGGCATGCGGGGACTCCGATCTTGGTGTTCCCGACTTCAATGGGGAAGTTTTTCGAGTACGAAGACCGGGGGATGATTGGGGCGTTGGCGTACAAGATTGATCACGGCGAACTGCAGTTGTTTTGCCCGGATGGAGTGGACGGAGAGAGCTGGTACAACAAGCGGGTGCATCCGCGGTGGCGCGTGGCGCGGCACATGCAGTATGAGGGGTACATTCTGCACGATGTTTTGCCGCTGATTGGGCAGAAGGATCAGAGCGGAAAGCTGGCGGTGACGGGGTGCAGTTTCGGCGGGTATCACGCGCTGAACTTTTCTTTGCGGCATCCGGATATTGCGACACATTGCGTGTGCATGGGCGGGGCGTACGACATCAAGCAATTCACGAACGGGTATTACGACAACGATATCTACTTCAATAATCCGCCGGATTTCTTGCCGCGGATGGGCGATGAGTGGTACTTGAGCCGGTATCGGGATCGCGTGAAGTGGGTGCTGGCGACGGGGGAGTGGGATCAGTGCATGGATCAGAATGTGAAGATGGCGGCGATTATGCATGGGAAGGGAATTCCGCACTGGCTGGATATCTGGGGGGATCACACGGGGCATGATTGGCCGTGGTGGCGGGCGATGGCGCAGAAGTATTTTTGATTGAGGATGCAGCACGGGCGGGGACGCCCGTGCGTCCATTGTTCACGTGTCACGAGGGAGTGAATTATGAAGAAGATTGGAATTATTTTTGGGATGGAGAACACGTTTCCGCCGGCGGTGGTGGAGCGGATCAACGCCATGAATGTGCCGGGGGTGATGGCGGAGTTCGTCAAGATTGGCGGGGTGAAGATGGCGGAGCCGTCGGTGTACTGCGTGATTATTGACCGGATTTCGCAGGATATCGAGTTTTACCGGTCGTATCTGAAAAATGCGGTACTGGGCGGGACGATTGTGATCAACAACCCGTTCTGGTGGACGGCAGACGACAAGTTCTTCAACTATGCGCTCGCGACACGGCTGGGCGTGGCGATTCCGCCCACGGTGCTCCTGCCGCACAAGGAACATCCGCCGGGGACGACGGACCAGTCGATGCGCAATCTGATCTATCCGCTGAACTGGGATCAGGTGTTCCAGTATGTTGGGTTCCCTTCCTTTTTGAAGCCATATGACGGCGGTGGGTGGAAGCATGTGTACAAGGTGAATACGCCGGAAGAGTTCTTCCATCACTACAACGAGACGGGCACGCTGTGCATGACGCTGCAGCGTGGGGTGAACTTCGAAGAGTATTTTCGCTGTTATGTGGTAGGGCAGGAGAAGGTTCACGTCATGCGTTATGACCCGAAGGCGCCGCATCACGAGCGATATGTGAGGGGAAATCCGCCAGCGGCGCCGGTTTTGAAGGCGCGCATGGAGCGTGATGCGCTGACGCTGTGCAAGGCGCTGGGGTATGACTTGAATACCGTGGAGTTTGCGGTGGAGGGTGGCGTGCCGTATGCCATTGACTTTATGAATCCGGCCCCCGACGCGGATGTGAACTCAGTAGGGAAAGAGAATTTCGAGTGGATTGTGCAGGCGGTGGCGGAAATGGCGGTGAAGAAGGCGTTGAGCGGGGAGAATCCGGCGCGGGAGTTGCGGTGGGCGGGGTTCTTGCAGGGGATCCCGTTGGGCGCGGAGCTCTTGGGCCGGGGGTAGGGATTCCTCGTCGCTTCGCTCCTCGGAATGACAAAGTGCGGGGAGGTTGCGTTCGCGGGCGGTTTGGTGGCGCCGGCCTTTCGCGGGCAGGAGTGCCCCGCGCCACACGGGAATCGGTCTAATTTATACTGGGTGGACGTCGGCGGCGTGGATGGCAGCGGCTGGCGGGACGACCGAATCGGCCTTCCGGGCAGGGTGTTATGCGTCCCAGTTTTACGATCGGCATTGAAGAGGAATACCAGACGATAGATCCGGTCACCCGCGATCTGCGCTCGCACATTCACGCCGAGATGATTGCCAAGGGCAAGCTGCTGCTCGAGGAGCGCGTCAAGCCGGAGATGCATCAATCCGTAGTGGAGGTGGGGACGCGCGTCTGCAAGACCATTAAGGAAGCGAAGGACGAGATCAAGAAACTGCGGCGCGACATGGTGTCACTGGCGCGGCAGAACGGGTTGCGGCTGGCATCGGCGGCGACGCATCCCTTCGCGGACTGGCGGGCGCAGGAGATTTACCCGGACGAGCGCTATCACTCGATTGTGGAAGACATGCAGCAGGTGGCGCGGGCCAACCTGATCTTCGGGTTGCATGTGCATATTGGGATCGAGGACCGGGAGACCGCGATTCAGCTGATGAACGCGGCGCGGTATTTCATCCCGCACATCCTCGCGATCTCAACGAATTCACCGTTCTGGCTGGGGTCGAAGACGGGGCTGAAGTCGTACCGCTGCAAGGTGTTCGACAAGTTCCCGCGCACCAATATTCCCGACTATTTTCCGAGCTGGGGCGAGTATGAGCGCTTCGTCAACCTGCTCATCAAGACGCACTGCATTGATAACGCGAAGAAGATCTGGTGGGACATTCGACCGCATCCGTTCTTCGACACGCTGGAATTCCGCGTGATGGATATTCCGATGCGAGTGGATGAGACGGTTGCCATCGCGGGGCTGATTCAGGCGACGCTGGTGAAGCTGTGGAAGTTGTACTCGCAGAACCAGGGCTTCCGGCTCTACCGGCGGGCACTGCTGATGGAGAACAAATGGCGCGCGGCGCGCTATGGGATTGACGGCAAACTGATTGATTTCGGCAAGTCGGAGGAGTTGCCGGAACGGGAGTTGATCGAGGAGTATCTCGGGCTGATTGATGGCGAGCTCGACGAATTGGATTCGCGCGAGGAAGTGGGGTATGTACGCGAGATCCTGAAGATGGGGACGGGAGCCGACCGGCAGTTGCGCGTGTACGACGAAAACGGCGGCGATTTGAAGAAAGTTGTGGACTACATTATCGAGGAGACGGAAGCGGGGCTGCATGAGGCGGTGCCCGTCTCCCAGCAGAAGGCAGGCTGAGCGCGAGGCATGAGTATTTCAGTTTCGGAACCGATACCTTTGGACACCTTGCCGTTCGATCCGGAGTTGACGCCGGGGGCGAAGAACGCCATCCGGGTCTGCCTGCGTTTGCGGCGCGACGAAAAAGTTACCGTTATTACTGACCTGGCCTCGCGGGAGATTGCGGCGAGCATCGTGCACCAGATTGAGGAGGTCGGGGCGCGGTATCGCTCGTGGGTGCTGGAGGAAGTGGCGGAACGGCCGCTGACTGATCTGCCCGCGGAAATTCTGGCGGACCTGGAAACGAGCCAGGTGAGCGTGTTTGCGGTGGTAGCGCAGAAGAACGAGCTGCGCTCGCGCATGCAGATGACGGACGTAGTGAACCGGCGCAAGATCCGGCATGCGCACATGGTGAACATCAACCGGCAGATCATGCTGGAAGGGATGCGGGCGGACTTTCAGAAGGTGGACCGGCTGAGCGCGAAGGTGATGGAGATCGTCACGAAGGCCAAGGAGGTACGCGCTACCACCGCCGCAGGCACCGACATCACGGCAAAGCTGAATCCGAATTATCGCTGGATCAAAACAAGTGGAATCATCAGCCCGGAGAAGTGGGGCAATTTGCCAGGTGGTGAAATCTTCACTACACCCGGCGAAGTCAATGGAACGTTTGTGGTGGACGGGGTTGTCGGAGATTACCTGTGCGACAAGTTTGGCGATTTGAGAGAGGCGCCACTGACGATTCGGATGGTGGGAAACCGGGCGGTGGAAGTGCATTCGCAGAATCGCGCGTTGGAAGAGGACTTCTGGAAATACATTCACACGGACGAGAACAGCGATCAGGTGGGTGAGTTCGCGATTGGTACGAATATTGGTTTGCGGGATGTGATTGGGCAGATTTTGCAGGACGAAAAATATCCGGGCGTGCACATTGCGTTCGGGAACCCGTACGGATTTCATACGGGAGCGGATTGGTATTCGTCGACGCATATTGACGTGGTGGGAAGGAAGTTTGATATTGCGGTGGATGGACAGCCGATTATGCGGGACGGGCGGTTTTTGATTGAAGCGTAGGCGACTTTGCAGAGATAGGGATTCCTCGTCGCTCCACTCCTCGGAATGACAATTTAAGGTGTACCAGCAATGATTCCTGCGTTGCGCAGCGACTTCAACACGCGGTTCACTTCTGAGAAGTATCAACGGCTGCTGCAGCGGATGGCGGCGCGCTGCGGCGCGCCGATTCAGTTCCGAGTCTGTGAAACGCCATGCTTCTTCGAAAAGAAGATGCTCGATGGAATGGCGGAGGACGGCAAAGAGCTGATCCGGCAGTTGGTGGATGATCCCAAGTACCGCGCGATTTCGGATCACTCGATCCCAGCTGAGTTTAGGGTGCCCAACGAAGCGGCGCATCCGATGTTCATCCAGGTGGATTTTGGACTCGTGCGGGGTGCGGACGGGGATCTCCATCCGAAGCTCGTCGAACTCCAGGCGTTCCCATCGCTCTACGCCTACCAGCCGGTGCTGGCGAACAGCTACATCGAGATCTACGGGTTGAGCACAGATTTGCGCTATTACCTGGGGGGGCTCGACGTGACGTCCTACGCGCGCCTGCTGCGGCGTGCGATCGTGGCGGAGCATCATCCCGAGAATGTGATCTTGATGGAAGTGGATCCGCTCGACCAGAAGACTTTGCCCGATTTCCTGCTGACGGAGATGCTGCTAGGCATTCGTACCGTGAATATCCGCGACGTGCGCAAACAGGGCAACCGTCTTTTCTATCCGCATGAGGGAAAACAGATTCCAATCGAGCGAATTTATAACCGCGCCATTGTGGATGAACTGGAGCGGAAGGGCGTAAAGCCGGCATTCGACTTCCGCGATGATCTCGAGGTCGAATGGGCGGGGCACCCGAACTGGTATTTCCGCATCAGCAAGTATTCCATTCCGTATCTGCGGCATGCGTCGGCGCCGAACACCTGGTTCCTGAACGAGGTGGAACGGATACCCGGGGACTTGCAGAACTACGTCTTGAAGCCGTTGTATTCGTTTGCGGGGCTGGGCGTGGTGATTGGGCCGACGAAAGCCGACCTGGAGGCGATTCCGGCAGAGAAGCGCGGGCAGTACATTCTGCAGGAGCGGCTGGCTTTTGCGCCGGTGATGGAGACGCCGCAGGGGAAGACGAAGGTAGAAGTGCGCATCATGTATGTGTGGCTGGACGAGCTTCTGCCCGTGCTCACCATATTGCGCACCGGACGCGGGCTGATGATGGGGGTGGATCACAACAAGAATATGGAATGGGTAGGAGCTTCGGCGGCGCTGTATCCGGCGGAATAGCAGGGACATCCATCGGCTGGGCCAATCACATATATCGGAATAGAAGGGTGTGCTGATCCGGGCGAGTTGTTTCGCCACAGGTTCATACGGATTTTCACCGGATTCTTTTCTCTTCTTGTGGAGGCTGGCTACCGGGCACGACGTCCAGCGCAACTAGGGGAATGGGATTGGCATCCAATCTGATCAGGAGGGGTTGGGCTATGAAATCGCGATTACGTCTTGTGACAGTTGCGGTTGTGTTGGCAGTCGTTGCGTCCTGCGCGTGGGGACAGGAACGTGGTGTGTCGGACAAGGCAGTGCAGCGTATCTCGAAAGAGGTGCGGCACGAGATCCTGATGCTGCCGTTTTTCGATGTGTTCGACAACATCGCGTACAAAGTGGATGGGTACAACGTCACACTGCTGGGATCAGTGACGCGGCCTTCGCTCAAGTCGGACGCGGAGCGGGCGGTGAAGGGCATTGAAGGCGTAGAGAAGGTCGACAACCAGATCGAGGTGTTGCCGGCCTCGCCAATGGATGACCGGCTGCGGATACGGTTGTTTCGGGCCATCTACGGCTATGAGCCGCTGCAGAAGTACGCGCTCGGCGTGATCAAGCCGATCCGGATCATCGTGAAGAACGGGAACGTGACGCTGGAAGGTGTGGTGGATAACGAAGGGGACAAGAACATCGCGGGATTGCGCGCGAACGGCGTTTCCGGGACGTTCAAGGTCACGAATAATCTAGTGGTTGAGAAATGACGGCTCGACGTAGCTCTGCGAAATCGAAAGGCGTTTTTCACAGATCGAGTTGGGAGTTCTTCTTTGGCGTGAACCCACGGCGCAGGCCGTGGGTTTTCTTTCGTCTGAAAGTCGCAGACGCTACTATTTTCCACCAGCGTTTTGCGCTGGGCCTCGCCGCCATATGAAATAGACAGGTAACCCAAGCGCAACAATGCCCAAGCCGATCGCCGAGTGGGCAAAGTCGGAAATGATAGCGTTTACAACAATTAGCGCTGCTACTAGAACGAAAAGCAGCGGCGGGATGGGATAGCCAGGAACGCGGTAGGGACGAGGCAGATCCGGCATCCTGCGTCGGTAGACGAAGATGCTCGCGCCCGCAAGACCATAAAAGATCCACGCCACAAAAATGGCATATCCGATGAGTTCGGAAAATTTCCCCACGCTCACCAGAGCACAGGCCCACGCTCCCATGAGAACAACGGCAGCCGCGGGCGTGCGGAAGCGGGGATGCACTTCGGCCAGTTTCTGAAAGAAGAGGCCATCCTTGGCCATGGCATAGAAGACGCGCGGGGCAGTGAGAATCACGCTGTTCGCCCCGCTGAACACGGAAATGAGAATCGTTAAGGTGACGAGCTTGGCCGCGCCGGGGCCCAACAGCGCCGCAATGGAATCGGCAGCGATGCGCTCGGAGTGGGCGGCTCGGGTTGGTCCCAGGGCCGCTAGATAGGACACGTTGGCGAGCAGGTAGAGACCGACGAGGACAATGACGGCGAGCACGAGCGCGCGCGGGTAGTCACGCTGTGGGTTGACAGCTTCTCCGGCACTGTAGATGGCGAAGTGCCAGCCTTCGTAGGCCCAGAGAGCGGTGATGAGCGCAAGGCCGAACTTGGAGGCGAGGCCGGTGCTCCCGGGAGTGGGGAGCAGGTTCGCAAATGACGCGGAAAGGTTGTGTCCGAGGAGCAGAAGCGTCAGGCTGATGCCGAGAACGAGCAGAGCCTTGGTGATGGTGGTGAGGTTTTGTACGTCGGAGCTTTTGCGCGTGCCCCAGACGTTGAGAGCCGTGACCACGGCAATCATCCCATAAGAGGCGAGTTTGCTGCCAACGTAGCCGAGCGGGATGATGGCTCCGAGGTAGGTAGCAAATCCGGCCGCCAATCCAGCGACCGCGCCGCTGGCGATGGCGAGCAGCATGGCCCAGCCGTAGAGAAAGGCAGGCAGGCGACCAAAGCCGTCGCGAATGTAGATGTACAGGCCGCCGGCTTCGGGCTTCATGGCGGCGAGCTCGGTGTAGGTGAAGGCGCCCAGCAAAGCCAGGATTCCGCCGCAGATCCAAACCAGCAACGCCAGACCGACGGATTGGCCCACCTGGTTGAGAACCGCCGTGGGGACGAGAAAAATGCCGGAACCAATTACGCCTCCGACCACGATGAGAAAGAGGTCGCGCAGGCGAAGCGTGCGAACGAGATCGGTCATCTGGATTCAGCGAATGCGGCACTATATCCGGTCAAGCGGGCTGCGGCAAGCTGATGGACGAAAGCTGATGGACGAAAAC
>Ga0075014_100000129_pt1 | contig 23514 bp, 24 predicted proteins | sample AleBraG_ABR_2014_FD_71472 | JGI IMG/M metagenome (GOLD analysis project Ga0075014, IMG submission 71472) | Freshwater sediment microbial communities in response to fracking from Pennsylvania, USA - Alex Branch Run_MetaG_ABR_2014 | ecosystem: Environmental > Aquatic > Freshwater > Creek >... | reverse complement strand
TGTAAATGGACGCCCCGCCCGGCCGTCCGGGGTACCATATCCGAACAGGCGCATCCAACGTCAGCATGGAGGACATCGTCAATATGGCAATGGACACCGCCGTTAACGGGCCCGTCAATGAAGTACTTGTGCGCGTACTGCACGTTGTTGCTGCCGGTGAACGCGTCGTCGATGGTCTTCGGGAACACGTGCAGCCAGGACGCTGGCACGCCCGTCTCCTCGGTGAACTCGCGCATGGCGCACATGTGCTCGGTCTCGTGTATGTTGCGCCTGCCCTTCGGGAAGCCCCACTCCAGCTCCTGCATGCATTCGTCCGTCCCGCGCAGAACCTGCAGCAGAAACGGCTCGGCGTCCGGCTCGCGCGGCTGCAGCAGCGCGGCGTACTTGTCGCGCGCCGCGGCGAACTCCGCGGTCATGCAGTTGCGCATGTGAGAGAACGACCACAGCCGCGCCCACAGGTCGTTGAATGGCGGCGCCCGGAGCAGCATGTCCTGCTCGTCCTTGGTCATGCCCGCCAGCATCTTGCGCACGTACGCGTCGTCCGACGTGTCGTACTTCCCGCGGACGAACTCCACGAAGAAGAGGCTGTCCTTGCGCTGCACCATCAGGAACTCGGGGCGCACGCACATGGAGTGGAAGTCCACCCGCAGACGATAGCACACGACGCCGAAGCTGCAGATGGGCAGCGAACAGTCCTTGTAGTAGTGACCCGCTACACCGCAGTTTGCGCAGATGGCGGAATTCATTCCGACCGGCTGACCCCTAAAACGCGGCGCAAGCTTATGTCGGCGCCGTGTGCAGGGGATCGGCGTCCATGCTGACTTTCGTAGACTTTGCCGACGCCGCGCTGTTCTGGACATGTCTGCTGCCTGCGCTCAAGCTGACCGACCGCGCCATGCAGGCCAACCTGGCGTCCTTGCCGCAGTACGACACGTCCGGGAACGCGGTGACGCCGACGATGTCGCCGGGGGCGCGCCTGGTGCGCATGGACTCCGCGTTCCTGACCGAGTTCGCGGGCCCGCTGATCCTGCAGGGCGCGCTGACTACGTGCTACTGCGTCGGGTTCTACTTCGCCGCGCAGCTGATCACGCTCGCCATCGTGTACGTGCGCTCCAGCGTCCGGGCGGCGATGAACGGCGCCAAGTTCGCGGGCGCGGCCGCCGACATCCTCGCGGCGATGACGACCGCGAATCGGGAGCAGCTGGAGCTCGTGATGGAGGGCGTGGCCGCGGGGAAGCCGGAGCGCGCGCTCTCGGACGTCATCCAGAAGGCTGGGAAGCCGTCGGACGTGCGTCGGGTGGCGGCCGCGGTGTCCGGCGCGGCCGAGGCGGTGAAGGAGGCCGCGGACGACGCGACGCGGGCCGTCGGTTCCAAGCCGGGGACGCACCCCTTCATGCACGCGGTGTTCGAGAACACGATGGCCGCGGCGATGCCGCTGGTGCAGCTGTCGGTGGCGCAGGCGGTCATCGTCGCCGCGGGCATGGGACTGAGCGTCGTGCTGGAGGACGGCCCGGTCGACGTCGACGGCAAGCTGTACTTCGAGGTCGCGACCGCGTCGCGCCTGTGCAGCATGACGACCATCGCGGCGGTGCCGGCCATGATCGTGCTCCAGGTCTGGCAGAGCTCCATCTTCAGCCGGCATAAAGCCGCGGCGCCGGTTGGCTGATCACACAGTCCCATGTCGGACGCGCTGCTCGCGGCGTCTCTTCGGCGCTTCTACCAGGACCACGGGAACGCAGACATCTTGGAGGAGGTCGCGACGGGGCGCTCGGACGTGTCGCTCCGACTGGTGGAGTGGTACGTGTCTACCGACCGCGACGTGCACCTGGACTATCAGGTGCAGCTGCGCGCGTACACGCGGCGCCTGTTCGATCCGTTCCGGCGCTCCGATCGCGTCGTGCTGACGGACTACGAGTCCCGGACGTTCGAGACGACGCTCGGACAGATGAACTTCTTCAAATGGATGATCGAGGAGCGGCACTGGGAGCGGCTCAACGCGGACCGCGTCGCGCTGAACGAGCGCATGATGGGCGACGCGAAGACGAAGCGTCCCAAGGCGCGCAGTCGTCCCGCCGTCCCTCTGGCGCCTTTCGACGCTGGAGACGCGCTGTCGTGCGGGGCGCAGACGATCTGCTTCGGCTGATGTTGCGCCGGTCACTGCCGCCGGATCAGCTCCGTGCGCACGCCCATGGCGCCCAGCTCCGCGACCGCGACCTTGAACGCGATGGGCACTTCCGTCCGGAAGAACTCCGTTCGCGCGGCGCTCTCGTCCGCGCGGTCGTACTCCCCCGTCTCCGCGTGGTCGCAGCAGATCGCGCCGTCGACGATCGCGTACGGCTGCGACGGCTTGTCGGACCGCTCCATGTTGGTCTCCTTCACGAAGGCCGCGACGCCGTGCGCGATGACGCAGTCGTGCTCCATCTCCCCCATGCGCAGGCCGCCGCCGTTGGCACGGCCCTGCGTGGGCTGCCCAGTGACCGCCATCCGTCTGCCCCCGTTGGACGCGGCGACCTTGTCGCGCACCTGCTGCTTCAGGCGCAGGTAGTACGTCGGCGCCACGAACGCGGGCGTCACCTGCTGCTGTCCTCCCAGACCGGAGTTGCACAGCTCGTCGCCCTGCGCGTCGCGCTGCCTCGCCGCCAGCCGCGCGCCCGCAGCCGCGACGTCGTGCTCCATGAAGGGCGTGCCGTCGGCGTCGTCGCCGTCGCACGCCGCCGCCTTCGCGAACAGCGCCTCCAGGATCTGCCCCACCGTCATGCGGCTCGGCAGCGCGTGCGGGTTGATGATCAGGTCCGGCACCATGCCGTCCGCGGTCCACGGCATGTCGGCCTCGGGCATGAGCCGCCCCACGATGCCCTTCTGGCCGTGGCGGCTCGCGAACTTGTCGCCCACCGTCGGCGGCCTGAAGTCGGCGAGCGTGACCTTGCAGCGGCGCGGCGAGCCCTGGATGAGGTCGACCTTTGCGACGACCCCGTGCGTGGTGACGTCCGCGACGACCGACGAGTCCTCGCCGCTCGCCCCGACCCGGCCGACGACGACGTCTCCAGGCTCCAGCGAGACGCCCCGGAGGGGCAGGCCGTCGCCGTCGATCTTGTCGAATCGCGCGCCCCGCAGCCGCACGCAGCCCGCCGACAGCGGGTGCGCGAAGCGGCCTTCCTCGTCCGCGACGATCACGTCCGAGTGCGTGGTGTGGAACAGCCCGCGCTGGACCGCGGCCTCGTTCATGATGATGGAGTCCTCCTGGTTGTAGCCGCTCGCGCACATGATCGCGACGATCGCGTTCTCGCCGTACGGCATCAGGTCGCAGTGGAACGCGCGCGCGTGGCGCGTCGTCACCAGCGCGCGCTGGCCGTAGTGCAGCAGGTCCACGAGCGCGTCGCTGCGCTCGGCGAAGTTGGACGCGTACAGGCTCGCGCACGCGGTCATCTGCTTGCACGAGAACACGTTCCTCGTGGCGGCGTTGTGGTCGCTGTAGGGCGTCATGAGAGCCGTCGCGCTCAGCATCGCGCTGCCGTGCAGCTCCATGTGCGTGGTGCGCGGCTCCAGGTCCTCGCGCGTCATCGCCACCCGGCAGCACTCCATCTCGTGCGGGTCCACGAGCTCCAGCGCGGCGGGCTGCAGCTCCGCGAACCCCGGCGTCTGGGCCACCGGCGAGCCGTCGCGCACGACGAGGAGCGGCCTGAGCATGCGTCCGGCGTCGCAGCGGACCTCCAGCAGCCCGCCGGGCAGCCACGCGACGCTGACGTCCGGGGGGATCGCGCCCGAGCGCCTCGCGACTATCATCGCGTCGCGGCACTCCAGCGGATCGTCGACAACCGCCGCCAAGACGTCGTTTATCGTCACGCACGTGCCCGCCGAGAAGTCGGAGTCGACGCCGAGCGGCCGCGCGCCGCAGCGCTTCAGCGCCTTGAGCGCGTCGTCGACGGACGTCTCGACGCTGACGCTCATCAGCAGGCACATGTGGCGGACCAGGCCCACGTTGCGGCCCTCCGGCGTGTGGCTGGGACAGATGTAGCCGAACGTGTCGCCGTGCAGCTCCCGAGGCCCCCTGGACAGGATGCCCGGCGGCATGGGGTTGGTGACCTTGCAGGTGTACGCGTGGGCCGCCTGCAGCGACGCGCGCGGGAGCTCCTGCACGACGGCGTCCTGGACAGCGCCGCGCTCAATCCAGGCGCCCTTCAGCGATGCGCGCACCTTGTCGGTAACGATGCCCGCCTGGAACAGTCGGGACGCGCTCTTCGCGGTGACAAGATCGCGGACGTGCAGGCCCTGCGGCCGCGTGTTGTCGTGCTCCCGCTCCAGCGCGGCCGCGGCCGCGGCGACGAGCGCTCGGTACGTTTCGCCAACCAGCTCCGCCAGCTTCGCGCCCGCGTCGGCGACGCGCTTCATGCACGCGCTGTCGCGGTCGATGCGAACGCCCGGGCCGATCGCGCCGTCGAGGAAGCGGCCGACGAGGACTCCGAGCTGCGCGGCGCGCAATCCCGGCGGGACGCCGGGCAGGAACGCCGCGACCATCGCGTGCGCGTCTTCTGTCCGGGCGCCGACGCCCATCGACGCGCGCACGTGCTGCACCGCTGCCGCGCAGTTCCAGCCCGCGACCGCGCCCGCGGTCCTGGCGCACGCGGTCATGACGTCGGCGAACCGCGCCGCCGGGGCGAACGGGCGCACGAGCGCGACGATGCTCTCGTCGGTGTCGCCGCACCCCAGCGCGCGCATCGCGGTGAACAGCGGCAGCGCGACCCTGCGGACCACAAAGTCAGGGCGCGCGTGGAAGGTGACGGTGATGTCTCCGGCGTCCGTCATCGCGAACTCCGCGCGCCCGGGCCCCGGGGTCCGCGCGGTCCCGATGAAAGCCGCCTGCGCGCGTCGCCTGACGTCCGTCTCGGGAACCTCCGTCACCAGCGGCCGGTACAGCGCCTGATACTCGATGGCCTGCACGACCTTCTCGCGGCCGTCGACCACGAAGTAGCCGCCCTCGTCGAAGGGGCACTCGCCCGCGGCGCGCGTCTCCGCGTCCGACGCGCTCGCGACGGGGTCCGCGACGCTTCCCAGCATGATCGGCAGCGTCATGATGCGCGCGTTCTGCACGATCTCCTCGCCGCTGCGCTTGCCCGCGGTCCAGCGGCACACGAGGTCCGCGCGCACGTCGGAGTCGTACGTCGCGTCCGCCGCCCTGCACTGCGCGGCGGTCTTCGAGGGCGCGTCGAAGCGCACGCGCCCTTCGTCGCCCCCGACGAACACCTCCAGAGAGCAGTCCGGGCGCGTCGGCATGCGCACGGGGTTGCAGGAGCGAACGAGCGCTGACAGCCCGCGCTCCAGGAAGTCGTCGTAGTGATCGATAACATGCCGAGACCGCATCCGCGGCGTCTCGCGCATGAAAGCCTCGACGCACTGCCAGCCCAGGCCGTCCATAGTTCCTGCCATATGCCGCGCCAATTCGAATATTCGCTCCGTCACAGTGTAGGTACGATGGTCGCTCCGATCCCCCCGCGCGCAGTGAACGGCGGCCTATTCACCGGCGAGCCCTTCGTCGCCGGGGCGCAGTACGCCAACGTGCCCATCACGCCGGACGCGGGCGTCATGGTCCGCGACGGCCTGCACATCGGCAACGCGCCGCCCCCCGGCGCCAACATGCAGTACGTGTCGTGGCAGCGCCCCGGCAACTCTTCGCCCACGATGCCCGGCCTGGTAGCGGACGAGTGGACGCAGCTGATGTTCGCGCCGTGCCTGCCGACGGCGTGGAGCGGGGACGGCCTGCAGACGGACCCGTACTACCGCGACCAGCCTACACGACGACAGAAGCCCTCGTCATCTTGACGACGCCGGCGCCGCCGCGGTGGATCCGGTACACCTGGCTCCGGCGGCCCTCGAAGTTGAAGTCGCTCGCGGTCAGGTGCAGGCCCGACGCCTTTAGGAAGTGCCGCAGGATGGTCAAGCAGCGCTCCGGCGTGATGGGCTGCACGACGTACACCGCGGCCTTGCACGGTATGTAGACGCGCATCAGCTGGGGGCGCAGCGCCACCAGGGCGTCGACGCAGCCGCGCGCGACGACGTCCGCGCGCGTGAACGGCGACGAATCCTCTATGGACGCCAGCCCGAACGCGCGCGCGACCGCGTCGGACATTTCCCTGGACGGAGCCACTCCGAATAGCTGGTGGATGACCATCGTCCTCGCCCTGCCCGATGCGTCGGGCTTAAAATTTTTCGACGGGCACCTCGGTAAAGTACGCTCCGATGACAGCGACGACGATATGGTACCGCGATCCCGCGGCGGCGTTCGGGCGCGCGGCGCTGCATCAGTTCGTGCCCCTGCGGACGATGAACACCACGCAGCAGCTGAACTCCGTATTCCGGCTGTCGGTGTACTACGCTGTTATCATGACGCTGCTCTGCCGCAGCCCGCGCTACCTGTGCGTGGCGCTCATCGTCGGCCTGCTGACCGCGGCGATCTTCGAGTTCGGCGCGCGCGCGATCGACACGTACGTCAGCGCCACCGGCTCGTGCGTCGCACCCACGGCGGGCAACCCCTACATGAACGTGACCCTGGCGGACTTGCAGCGGCGGACGACGCGTCCTGCGGCGTGCGACCCCCGGTCGCCCGCCATCATGGCGGCCGTCGACGACGTTGACGAGCCCTTCCCTACAGACGGGCCGTACGACGCCACGGTAAATCGCTGGTACACGATGCCCGTGACCACGGTGCCCAACGACCAGGACAAGTTCGCGCGCGCGCTGTACGGCGGCCGGCAGTCAAACGCCCTCGGCAGCCGAGCTTGATTTTTTTCCGTGATCGGGGTTAACCCCCAGCGAGCAGCATGAACGCCGATCAGCCTTCGGTCGCCCCCATCTTCACGTCCGCAGAGACCGACGCCACGGCCCTCGGCTCAACCGCGTCCGGCCTAATGGGCGGATCAGACATGCCGGCGGACCTCTCGATGATCGGAGGCGCGGGCGACATGATGTCGCCCGACCTCACCGAGGCAGAGCTTCTGCCGATGACCGGTGGCGACGACGTCGACAAGCGCAAGTCCACCTTCACGCTGCTCGCAGTCCACGGCGGCAGCCTGCCCAGCGCGTCCAGCAAGTTCGTGGGCACGACGCCCAAGGCGGCCGTGACCAAGGCAGCCAGGCGCATCCACAAGCGCTCCGGCAAGACCGAGTTCAGCGTCATCATGCGCCGCGTCGCGTCGCGCAAGGTCGACAAGAAGCTCTACAAGTACGCGGTCGTCATGCGCAAGCGCGCGCGCCCCAGCGGCTTCGTGACGCTCGTGGACCCCCACTTCGTGGTCGCCAAGACCGTGGTGCGCAAGGGCGAGACCATCAAGAGCGAGGGCGAGGTGTTCGAGAACATCGCCAAGAAGGTGCCGATCGTCGCGTCCAGCGACCACCCGGTGTACGGGCACGTCGGCGTGGACGGCAAGCTCAAGAAGGGCACGACCCCGCCGTCCAACAAGTTCGTGGTGGTGCGCGCGCCTGAGACCGACACGCTGTACCTGGTCATCCCAGGCCCCATCCCCGAAAGGGTGAACGGCGTCGCGGTCGTCAAGACCGAGTGGGAGGTCGCCAAGCTGCAGGACGTGCCCATCTCCGAGGAGGAGCGCGAGAAGTACGACGTCGCCGGCAAGGCCAAGCTCGCGGCGGACGAGCACGCCAAGAAGGTCTCCGACAACACCAAGCGCATGGCGGACAAGAGGCGCCAGAAGGAGCGCGACGACAAGGAGAAGGCCAAGGCGTCCGCGAAGGCAGCGCGCGAGAAGGAGCGCGCCAAGAAGGCCGCCGCCAAGGCCAAGGAGGCCGAGAAGAAGGCCAAGCGCGCGGCCAAGGCGTAAATCAGTCCTCGGGATCCGGGTCGTCGTCGTCCTCGTCATCGTCTCCGTCGGTCCCGACGTCGTCGTCCGCCACTTCGACGTCGTCGTCGTCGTCGAGCTCCCCGTCGTCCGCGACCTCGTCGTCCGCTTCCGCGTCGACGTCTTCGTCGCCGTCCTCCGTCCGTCCGTCCGGCCCGGGCAGTTCCGCGTCCTCGAGGTCTTCGTACCCGTCGTCGGCCACCGCGTCGTCGTCATCGTCGTCTTCGGCGCCCACGAACGTCGTCGGACGGGCGTCCTTCGACACCGCGCGTCCGATCAGCGTGATGGTCTTCTGGCCGAGCTTGAAGTGGCGACACATCACCTCCAGAGTGACGCTGTCGCCGGGCTCCACGCCGTCCAGGCTCTCGGCGTGCTCGAACGACACGGGCTCGCGCTGCAGGATGACCTCCAGCACGCTGGTGTCCGACATGTTCACGGCCAGCACGCCGTATGAGTTGACGTTGACCACGCGGCACGTCAGGATGTCGCCCACGCAGGGGTTGCACACGTCGGCCGTGAAGCGCACGTTGTAGACCGCGGAGCCGCTGAGCCCGGTCATCTCGATGATGCCCGGCGACACGTCCACCACCGACACGGAGCGCGGGCGCACGAAGCCGTCCGCGCCGCACACGCCCTCGACGTCCTGGCGCAGGATCTCGACGATCGAGTCGGAGGCGTGCCTGTTCTGCAGCGTCGCCGGCAGCTTGACGCGCCGCTTGAGCAGGCAGCGCGTGTACACGTCCGAGTCCGTCCTGTCCATGGAGTGCATGCGGGTGCGAGGCCTATACACATGCGCGCGCGCAAAACACGGACGTTACATCTCGGCCCGGCAGTCATCGGCGTACTCGGCGTAAAACACAATCAGACTGGCAGGCCACCCCGCTCGGCGCGCGACATCCATCATGATCGAAGGCGGCAGGCACGCTGCCGCGCGGTATGCCAGCGCGAGCATGTCATCCACACAGTCCATCATGGCGGCGATTCTTCCGACGTCCAGGCCTTGAGCCCAAGCACGCGGGTCGTAACCGCTGACGACCGCGCTCGCGACCAACGAGCTCGTTACCGCCTGCAGGGGGACGTCTGCGTCCAACGCCGCGGAGACGTGCGAGGGCAGGGGCGTCGCCAGACGAGACCTGTACAGCCAGGGCACGTAGACCGTCCAGAGGTGCGTCGCAAAGCTTGAAGCGCCGTCGTGACGCGAGTCGAACGCGGCGGCGGCGATCAGGTCGGCGCTCCAGTCGCCCATGCTCGCGCACGGCACGTCCGCTATGAGCCGAGCGTACTCCTCGCGATCGGGCAGGATCTCGCCGACGTCCGTTCGGGCGCCGAGCCGACGGATGGCAAGGTTCAGCGGCGTTTCGCCGAACGGAGGGACCGTCGCGGCTGCATAAGTCGAGCGAAGCACCTCCGCATCGAAGCACTCTTGGAGGCACGCCACGCACTGGTCCAAGAGCTCCGTGTTCTGGGGAGCCTGGTCCATGAGGTCGTGCAGAATGTTCGCCAGCTGCAGGTCGTCGATGCCCCCGTAATTCGTGCGGAAAGCGCAGCAGAGCGCCAGGCGCGCTGGGAACTTCAGGGAACGCAGCAGGACGGGGTCGCTCCGGTGGCCGTCGAAAAGCGCCGCGAGAGCCAGCGATGCGAAAGACTCTTCGCCCGCCACGCGGGACAGCCCGTCGGTGAAGTGAACCAACGGATCGCCCAGCAGGCCCGCGGAGAAGACGCTGGAAAACCAGCTCGAGAACTCGAATACGCTTCGTCCAGGGAACGAGCTGGGCGTGCCCGCTAGAACGTCTTCCGCCGCCAAGTACCCCGACCTGTAAGCGGGCCGCAGCATGGGGTCGTAAGCGTATGGAGAGAAGACGGTCGCGTTATTGCAGCGATCTCTGAACCCCGCTTCGAACGCAGGAGGCCCCTGTCCTTCATGGGACGCAGCTGTCCACTGCCGTCGCATCGCGACCCTAAGGGCAAACATGACGGTCAGTGCTCGAAAGACTGCCGGAACTGACAGCACAACTGTCATGTTTGCTGACGCGGCGTGTTTGAAAGTTTCCCGCGGTTCTTGTCAGACATGGTGCACGTGCACCGCGCCTTCTTCCTCGCGATCGGCATCGCGGTGTTCGCTGGAGTCGCCACGTTCCTGTGGGTGCAGATGGCCATGTCCTTCGCACGCGCTCCTCCCGCGCCGATGCCCGTGCCCGCGACCCCTTTCTCCAAGCCGACGGTGATCGGTCCCAGAGTGTACGTGCCGTGGGCCGCATTCGACAACCGCGAGTACTGGGTGCTGAGGGATCAGCAGGCGTGGCAGAAGAGCGCCGCTGCGGGCGTGTGCTCCAAAGCTGCCACCCTGCACCAGGCGGTAGTGCTGAGGTACACCCAGACCCCGCCTGCTGCGAGGGATGCGGCCGGCGACGTGCTGACCGCGCTGCCCATGACGCTCGCCACGGTCATCTGGGTGCAGAGCACCGGCAGCGACGCGACCCTCACGGTCGCGGGCAGCGACGCATCGACTGTGTACGCGCTGGTCGACGGCTCCAAGGACGTCCCCTCGCAGGTGCTCGCGGTCCTGCAGTCCTTGATGACGACCCCTCTGCAGCAGACGCAGCTGGCCAACCTGATCGGCCCGTCCGCAAATCTTACCGGAGACGGTGTGCAAGCATGACCGTTCTAGACCGCTTCGAGGACGTGTTCTCCGCGCTCTTGGCGGTGACGGAGGCCCGGTCTCCACAGACGCTGGCGGCGGTCGAACAGCTGCGCCAGGAGCTCGAGGCCGGCGCCGGACGGAGGGGCCCTGATTCAGCAGCGCCCGTATACCCCGACGTGTCCGCGCCCGACTTCCACCGACGCCTGCAGGCCATGCGCTCGATGTACGCGACGACGGGCGCCCGACGCGCCCTGGACGCCGCTGGCGTGCAGGCGCACACCCTGCTGAAGGAACAGCGCTTCGTCAAGGCGTACATGTCTCCGGGCACCGGCTACAACGGGCTCCTGCTCGTGCACGCCACCGGGTCCGGGAAGACGTGCTCATCGATCAGCGTGGCAGAGATGTACCGACACGTCATGAACAAGCCCGCGCTGGTGCTGACCAAGACCAACGTGCGCGCGGAGTTCGCGAACGAGCTTGGCAACGTCGACAAGGCCGCGTGGACCGCGGGCGGCTGGTCCATGCCGCTGGGGTGCGGCGGCCAGCAATACCGGCGCGTGGTGTCCGTCGTCAAGAATCACGACCCCCGGGCGCTGCGCGAAGCGCTGGACGCGATCGTGGCGAAGAACTACGAGTTCTCGGGCTACGACGAGTTCTCCAACGAGGCCGTCAAGCTGGACGCGCGAGGGCCCGCCGCTCTGCGCGCCGCCTACAGCGACAGGGTAATCATCGTGGACGAGGCGCACAACCTGCGGAGCGACGTCAATTCAAAGCGGTCCGCGGAGTACCTGATGAAGGTGCTCTCGCTGTGCAGCAACGTCAAGCTGCTGCTGCTGACGGCCACGCCGATGTTCGACAAGCCGAAGGAGATCGAGTTCCTGCTCAACCTGCTCCGGCTGAACGACGGCCGCGCGGAGGTGTCGGGCCTGTTCGACGCGTCGGGCGCACTGATCGACGAGGGCGCTCTTGAGCGCGCCGCTCAGGGTTACGTGTCGTTCGCGCGGGGGTCCGACCCGCGGGCGTTCCCGCTGCGCGTGACCGCCTCCGAGGCGATGGGCGTCGATCCCGCGCCGTGGCCCTCCAAAAGCTACGACGGCAAGAAGATCGCTGGCGTGCCGCTAGAAGTGTACCCCAGCGTGCTGTCGCGCGAACACGCGGACCTCGTGCTGTCTCTCTTGGGCAAGGACATCGAGGAGTCGGACGAGGGCGGGCAGCGGCTCGGGCCCGCCGCGCAAGCCAGCGTCATCGCGTTCCCGGGCCCCGACGGCCTGGAGTTCGGCGACAAGGGGCTGTCGTCTGTCGTCCGGACGTCGTACTCGCACGGCGTCATGCAGCTGACGCACCGTGGGAAGGCGCGCCCCTTCTCTGCGCCGGGACTCAGGGCGCACGCGCCGAAGATCGCGGCGGTCGTGGACGCGGTCGACGCGAGCGAGGGCATCGCGTTCGTGTACACGTACTGGATCCCCTCGGGCGCGGTCCCGATCGCCGCCGCGCTCGAGGAGCGCGGGTACTCGCGTCACGGCAGCCCACCGCTGCTGACGGACGCCGGCGCGCCGTCAAACGGCAAGCAGTACGTCCTGATCACCGGGCGTCCCGAGCTGATGGGCGTCAGCGTCAAGGACGCCATCAAAGCGGTCACGAGGCCGAACAACGCGGACGGTTCTCGGATCAAGGTCATCATCGGGACGAGCACGGTCGCGGAGGGCGTCAACTTCCAGAACGTGCGCAGCGTGCACATCGTCGACCCGTGGTGGAACTCCGCAAGGGCGGAGCAGATCGTGGGGCGCGCGATCCGCTTCCGGTCGCACGCCGCCCTGCCCGCAGAGCGGCGCAACGTCGCGCTCTTCTACCACGCAGCCATGCTGCCGGACGGCCGCGAGGGCATCGACCACTACATGTACCGCGTCGCGACGGCCAAGCAGGCCGAGATATCGCGCGTGCTGCGCGTCCTGCGCGACACCGCCGTCGACTGCGCCTGGAACCGGGACCAGCTTTACTCGGCGCCCACGGGAGAGAAGGTCACCATCCGGACGTCGCAGGGCCGCGTAGTCGAGCGCCTGACTGGCTCCCGAGACGGCGACCCCGAGTGCTTCTACGGAAAGTGCACGCGTCCGTGCAAGTACGGGCATCTGCTCGCGCCGGGCGACGCCGACGCCACGCTGTTCGCGCCCCTCCAGGACGACGTCGACGTTGTGCGCCGGGTTCTGGAGGCCGCGCTCAGGGCCAAGCCGCGCCTGAGGTACGAGGACATCGAGGCCATGTTTCCAGGCATGGAGGCCGACCTTCTGCGCGAGTGCCTGGCGGCGCTCATCAAGGCGCGCGTCAGGATGAACGGCCTGGGAAAGCTGGCGCTGTTCGGCGACGTCTACGTGGTGGACCCCATTTTTGGCGTCGCGACGCCGCAGGCCGTCGCGGTCGAGATGCCGGTAGGCGAGCGGCCCGCGCAGGACCGGGAGGCCGTCGCCGCGGCATTCGGCGACGCCGCGCTGATGTGCGACGTGGACGACGAGTTCGTGCAGGACGCGATCGCGGACCGCGCGGCTCTGGCGGTCGTCGATCGGGCCACGATGGCGGCGTACCTGGCGGCCGCCAGCGGCGGGCTGCGGGACGCCATGATCCGGGGCGGCCTCCTTCGCAAGGGCCGCGTCTGGAGCCCGCGCTCCAGGGAGTGCGTGACGCTGACCGGAGAGCCGGCGGATCTGCCGCCTTTCAAGACGCCGGCGGGCCCGTTCATCGCGGTCATCGGGAGCGCAGGCCTGAAGATGCTGTCCAGCAGGGGGCGCGCGTCCGGCAGGGACTGCTCGTCGCTGACGCACGATCACATCCAGAAGCTCGTCCATAAGCAGGGCTACGACGGCCTGGACGCGTCCGTCACGAAGCCGATGTGCTGCAGGGTGCTGGAGCTGCTGCTGCGTCGCTCCGGCGCGCTGAGACGTCCAGGGTTCGATAGCTCAGAATAGTGCGCATTCAAAATCAAAAGACGTCTTGTCGCTCAACTGGCAGGAGCTGGCATTCAGCATGACGTTCGACGGCATGTCCACGCCCGTGAGGAAGTCTGCCTTCGACGACGGTGTGCCCGACACCTTGGAACGCTTGTTGATGAGGACCCCGACGCAATCGTCCCTCAGGGCGCTGCTGGACACTCCCATCGTGCAGAGCCCCTACCGTCCGGCCTTGAGCGAATGGTGCCCCCCCCTGAACTTCGGGTCGGAGCTGCCCGTCGTTCCAGAAGAAGACATCCTGGCGAGCGTTCCTCTTCCAGCGGTCCGTCAGGCGGACGAAGACGACTTCCTTGCCAGTCTCGGCCAGAACGAAGAGAACGACTGCCTGACCGACTTCCTGAACGACCCTTCTTTCATGGCCCAGCTCGGTCAGGACGCTGCGTTCGAGCCCGCGCAGACTGAGGCGCGTTCATTTCCGCCCGCCCTCGATGCGCGCGACCGAGAGCCCGCGCTGACGGTATTTCCAGTTTGCAGGAGCCTCCCGCTAAGAAGGCGAAGAAGACCATGAAGCCCTACAACGTGAAGAAACCGCCGGCGCACCTCGCGACCTGGGTCCGGCTCCAGCTCGTGCACGTTCCGCCGAGCGCCGCCGAACGCGACCAGATCGCCCTGTTCTTCGTGCGTCCCGAGGACGGCTTCGAGGCGCCCAGGTGGACGATGGAGGAGGCGAGGGCGAGCGTGTTCTGGGCGCTGGAGCGTCTGCGCGTCGCCGCGAACGTCTCAATGTACGACAGGTCGTCGCCCGACAGCGCGTCCGCCGACCTGTCCGTGTTCGAGCGCGACGAGTTCTTCGTCAAGAAGACGCCGAAGCTCGTGCACGAGTCGCTCGTCGTGTTCAACGACATGGCCGCTTTCGGCGCCGAGGCCGACGCCGACGTCGAGAAGCAGCTCCAGTACACCGTGGCTTGGTGCATCTCGTTCCAGCACCGCATGCTGGGCGGCAGCAAGACCGTGTACTTCTACGGGGCGTGGTCCTCCAGCGGCGCGGCCTTTCCGCTCCTCATGTCCTACCGCGGCAACAGCGGACGCCGCTATGCGTCCTACTCCGCGCGCTCGTTTGTCAGCATGTTTGCGAAGCAGTGACCGCGACCGCGATGTAATCAGAGCGAAAACAGCATGATCTCGCGCGGCATGGGCGCGGGCGTCGGGGGCGGCTTGTCTTCCGGCGACCAGTCGTCGTTCTCCGGCAGCAGCGCGCCGCGATCAACGACGGATTGAATGACGGGCGCGCCGAACGTCGTGTTCGCCTGCTGCACGATCGCGGCGTTGTAGTCCTTCATGGCGACGAGCGAGTTTGCGATCCCCGTCGCGATCGCCGAGCCCCCGGGAATCATCTTCACGTCGGACGACGGGTCCTTCAGCGCCGGGTAGTTGTCCATCGCGGCGTCGTTGATGTCGATCTGCTGCATGGACGCGGACTTCACGACCATCTGCGAAGGCAGGGCGCTCCACAGCCAGGACAGGCTCATCGTGAACAGGCACATGAGAAGGGCTGCCACGAAGAGAAACAGCAGCACCCGCACTCCGTGGTAGTAGAATATGCTGGTCGCGTCCCACCCTGCCATCGTCTGCAAATGCGCGCTGACAAAAAAGCCGGCAGCGCTTGTCAAGTATGTGGAAGACCACCGGCGGAGGCGACCCCTGGCCCGATCGACAGTCGCTGCTGAAGCTGAGCGACGACGTGCTGTGCCGCGAGCGTGTCATCCTGGATCAGCGCCTCGGCGCTCAGAACGCGGTGGACACCTGCCTCGCATACATCGATCGATCCGAGAACAAGGACTTCGCGACGGAGACGTTCCTGCTCACCGCTCGCCGCGCCGGATGCGGCAACCCCGAAGAGCGCCGGAACGGCGGAACGGCCGGCAGCTGGCTGCTGCCGGTGTGCCCCGTGTCGAGCTTCGCGAACAACGTGGTCCCCGCGGCGGACGGCAGCGTCTGCGCGCCGCGTCACCAGGCCTTTCTCAACCAGACTCGGCGAGGCACTGGCACAGAGCTGCGATCCTTGCTTGAGAACGCTTCGGAGCTCCCCGACGCGGGGGCGTGCCCGAAGCTAGGCCGCAGATACGCCTGACCTCTTCCAGGAAGGGCTCCGCCTCGCCCAGGCACTTGGTCGCGCTGCCGCGCGTGCAGCCCATGACGGCGGCGATCGCGTTCGCGTCCGAGTCGGGCATCGCAACGATGGTGCACGCCGCGGCGCGAGTGGGCGGCTTGTAGCGCGGCAAGATGCCGAGGTCGTCGAACAGCGCCGCGACCGCGCACGCGACGTCCACGTTCCCGAGGGACGACAGTTGTCCGCGCCTCCGAGCGATGTACGACTCCGCGCTGCACGTCTGCGAGCCTCCCGTGATCCGGAGCACACGCTTGATGCCCGCGCCAGTCACCTCGAGGTCGCCCGGGAGCTCCGCGGTGTCTCTAGCAGCGCCCTCCGTGCCCTGCAGCGCGGCGTAGAGGCAGCCCTCCACGAGGCCCGCGCGCCTGGTGCCGTGCATGTGCGCGTCCTTGCTGACGCCGAGGTATATGTGCTTCGCGCGCGTGGCCACGGACTCGCACAGGCCCATGGCGCGCGCCTCCGCGGTCAGCTCGATCATCGCCTTGCACAGCTTGCGCTTCCCGTAGCTCATGCCGCCCCAGCCCTGCATGCGCAGCTTCTTGCGGCTCTCCGCCGACCTCGGCGCCATGTAGCACGCGTTGCCGCACGGGAAAAGCTCCGACACCGCGGCGCCGCAGCGTTCGAGCTTCATCGTCCCGTCGCGCGTCCACTCGGGCGCGCTGTCCAGGTAGCGACCCAGAACCTCGCCGCAGCTCCAGCACGCGATGACGCCGTCCACCAGCCGGCCCGCGCAGCCGCAGTCTCCGCACACCCCCGCCTGATCCGGCGGCGGCGGGCCCAAGCCCATCGAGCTCATCGCGGTGCACACGGCCTGGTGCGCGTCGCTGTCCCGCATCCCAGGCCAGACATTTGGCCGCGCGCCTTTAAGCCGGCGCGAATTCGGGGACCGCCGCGCCCTTGGGATGCTTCAGGTGATCCGCCGCCTGGGCGTGCAGCGTCAGCGCCTCGTCCAGCTGCTGCTTCTGCTTCTCCGTCAGCGTCCCCGCGCCCGCGAACCTCTGCACGAGGACGTCGAAGCGAGTGAACGCGTCCATCAGGGTTGTGCGCTCCATGCGTGTCGTTGCGCGCACGCGCTTTAAGCCGTCGCGCGCGTCCCGCGAAATTTCGGCCCGTGGCACGGGGTAAGGGATGAGCAGCCAGACCCGCGGCGATCAGGGCAGGCCGAGGAGGAAGCGGAAGACGCCGGTGCCGCCCGGCCCCCCGGAGCCGGTGAACCCGTACATCAAGAGCTACACCCCGCGCGAGCTCGCGCACTGGAAGACCCTCAGAGTGTCAGAGCAGCTGGACATCATCGAAACCGAGGGCGCCGCGGCGCGGCAGCAGGGCGCGGTGCCGATGCGCTTCCGGATCCTGAGCAAGGGGTTCGAACCGGCGGTGTGCCGGCGCCTCCTCGCGATCTGCGAGATCCTGTCGAAGACGCCGATGAACGAGAACCTCAAGCGCCGCGAGTACATGGAGACCGTGCTCTCGGTGCCGCTCAAGACGTACGTCTCGCCCTTCAGCGACCAGCCCTCCGCCGAGGTCATGGCCAGGATGAACGCCAGCCTCGACCGCGCGGTGTACGGGCATTCGGACACCAAGCGCGCCATCATGCGCGTCGTCGCGCAGTGGCTCCGGCACCCCGAGGCCAAGGGCATGTCCATCCTGCTGTGCGGTCCGCCGGGCACCGCCAAGTCGTCGATCGTGCACGAGGGCGTGTCCAAGGCGCTGGGCATGCCGTACTCCTTCGTGGGCCTGGGCGGCGCGAACGGCGCCAGCTCGCTCACGGGTTTCGAGTACTGCTACACCGGCAGCGACGTCGGCGAGATCGCGCGCTCGCTCATCCGCAACGGCTCCATGTCGCAGGTGTACCTCATGGACGAGGTCGACAAGGTGTCCGACTCGGAACGCGGCGAGGAGATCATCAGCACGCTCGTCCACCTGACCGACGAGACCAGCAACGCGCGCTTCCGCGACAAGTACCTCGGCGACATCGACCTCGACATGTCGCGCTCGCTGTTCTTCTTCACGTGCAACGACGCCTCGCGCATATCGCCCATCCTGCTCGATCGCATGGTGCGCATCGACGTCGCGCCGTACAGCGCCGCGGACAAGGCTAAGATCGCCGAGAGGCACCTCCTGCCGGACGCGTTCAAGGCGTTCGGCCTCGACGGCGCACCGGAGGCCGCATTGATATCGGCGCCAGACTACATCCGCCGGGCGGTCGCGCTGACGTGCGCCGAGAAGGGCGTCCGGGGGCTCAAGCGCGCGCTGCGCGCGACGTGCTCGGAGGTCAATCTGCGCAAGATGCTGGACGCCAAAGTCAAGATTACAGCGAGCGACCTGGACGACATCCTGCGCAAGGAAACCTCGCCGGCTTCAGATGCACCGCCCAACATGATGTACAACTGAGCGCGCTTTCTGGGCCGCGGCGACTTCGTCCGCGATTCGCTCCAATCTCTTGATGTCCAACGGGGGATCGGTGCCCCTCCTCCGGAGAAGCTCCGCTGTGATCTTCTTGTGCCGCGGAGCTTCAGGGTCGGCGAGCACGTGAGCTGCCCAGGCCTTCATGTCTGCGATGTGCTTCCGTCGCTTGTTCTCGGGCAGGGTCCAAGCCTCCGCGATCAGGTCTTCCACCACGACGCGGGCCTTCGCTTCTATCTGCGCGTCCGTCATGGCAGGATGTGCGATTGAAGAGATTCAAGAGATGTCGAACGCCCCTTTCAAAATGTCCCGCGGATTTCTGACCGCGGGAAGCAATGAGTCACAGATAGAGATGATGTTGGGCGGGTCGAAGTAGCAGATGTCCACGCCCAGATCGGAACACTTCAGGACTTCGTCCGTGTCCGTCTCCATGACGATCATCGTTCCAGGAGCGCTGTCCGCGTGAATCTTGTAGGTCAGGACCTCGTTCCAGACGCCGATCAGGTCGCCCGCCTCCATCGCCTCGATCGCGCTCTGCGCGTGGTCCATCTCTGGGAAAGCCACGATGCGCACGCGGTCGTTGCGGACGACCGACATGTACAGCCTGCTTGTCTGCGTGATCTTGGTCGGCACGAACACCTTGGAGGGGGTTCCTGCGCAGATCATCGTCGTGTGCGTCTTCCGGGGGAGCGCGCCTTTAAGCCGGACCACATCACTTCTTTCCGGTCGTCTTCTTTCCGCCCTTCATCGTCCGGCCGGTGTCGACCTTGGACTTGACGGCGCTCATGCGCGACTTAACGGCGCCGAGGCTTCGCGATTTCTTGTCCGCCGCGATCGTGGCGAGGGCCTCCTTGACGGCGGCTCCGAGCTCAGTGGCGCTGACCTTGGTGGGGATCGACATCCGGACGTTTCTGCTTGTGCCGCCAGACATTTATTGTCGCGCTCCAAAATTGAATATCGAATTTGCGAGGGGAGGTCGTACCCACTTTTTCGATCATGCCCGCGGCGCGCGCAGTTAGTGTCCCAAAAAATCCTGCAAGGTGGTATATCGGTCAGAGAGGATGGGCGTTTTGTGGTCGCAACCCGAGGTGGAGGAGCGGCACCAGCAACAGCTTGCTGCAGCGGAGCAGCGGCACCAGCAACAGCTTGCTGCAGCGGAGCAGCGGCACCAGCAGCAACTGACGGCAGCCGAGCAGCGGGCTGCTGCGGCGGAGCAGCGGGCTGCTGCGGCGCAGCAGCGGGCTGCTGCGCTGGAGCAGCGGGTTGCAGAACTAACGGAGCAAGTGAACAATCTCCAGACGCAACTACAGGAGATCAGGTATGCCGCGTACATGAAGGAGCGGCACGCATTGATGAACTCGTCGATTGGCTGCCGTGCTTCTGCAGTCTGTCTCAAGCGTATATGACACTGGAATGTCCATGTTCGTGAGCGGAACCACAGCCTGGCCTAATCGTCAGAAGGCCCAGACATGTCGAAGTCGTCCCAGCAGTAGTCCTTGAAGTAATTCGCGATGGTCGTGCAAATGTCCTTTTCGGCGTCCGTCCTGAACATGACCGCCCGCGACAAACTGCTGTTGTTGAACCTGTCGAACACAAAAACGGTAACGTCGAACCCGTCACCGTTCCGTATTCCGACGACAATGAGCCTGTGGATCGGCAGGACTTGCCACATCTGGGAAAAATTGGCCGCCCGAGCGGTCCGACACCTCCGCGCGCCACCTTCCGAAGGTGGTGCGGGCACTGGCCCAGAAGTCGCGGGTCTGCACATGAGGTTGTGGAGGTAAGACGCGAACGGAGCTACGTCAACGGTCAGATATTCTCCGAATGCGCGGACGTCCGCCGGAATGGCGAAGCACCTGGGCAGATGGCTTTGAGCGTGATATGTGATTCCGGCGTCGGGTCTGTCTGGGCTGGGGATATACGCGGTCCTGTGTAGCTGCAGTTTCTTGTCCGCCGGTACACCTCCGCCGTTGTTGGTCTGAAAGGTGAAGTGATCTGCAGTCAGGAAGGCACGGCCGCCGAATGCGTCTTCGTGCGTCTTGGGTACGACGACGTACATTCGTTGGCATTTGTCCGACACGCCCTGTCGAGACAGGATGAATGTGCCGTAAACTGTCGATAAAGAGTCCTCAGGCGGTACTTTTCGCACTTGCATGGCCGGTTGCAAAAAGGTCGTGCGCTCACCCGTTGGTTGTGGTGGAACGGCACGCAAATATTTCATCGCGTGGTAATCGGCGTTGTACATCTGCACGAACACGTCGTTAGTGGGCTCTCCGAAGCCCTTGTAGAATCGATACATGTCCCCATATTTGAAAGATCGGGGATCCTGATTCAGCGTCGAGTGATGCCACGGTTGCTGCACCTGACGAGAACGTGCCGTTTACGACTGAATTTCCCCGGACGGTCGAGTTGCCCGTCGTGGAGACATCGACGCCGTCTATCTGGACTGTCATTTCCTAGCCCAGATATTATTTTCATGTCCCTGCTGCTGCGGCTTATGTCCCTGGTCGCACGGGCTGCAATATTAGTTTCTCACGCAATGCGAACGACAAAAATATTTCAACACACGTCGGCGTTATCTTTTATATTTATGCCGGCGCATTGTTCATTTCACACCGTCTGGTCTCCGTTGTCAGGTATGACGGGTATCCCCTTGACGCATCCGGGGGGCAAAAATTCTGGGGCCGGTTCCATCCGGAGACCATGGCCCTTGTATGAATATATGAACACCGCGCATGCCACGAACACAGAAGCGGCCCATCCGGCTATGCCAATCAATGCGATGTAACCTGCCCACATTTTCAGGCACTTGGAGTCGTCGTCTTTATACCGCGAATGGCAACCAAGGTTCCAGCAATGGTCGCGCACTGCTGTTGCCCAGATCAACCTTTTTCCCCGGGAACTCAACGCATATACCTCATGCGCGGGATATTTAGGGTTCGTAACTGAACAGGATGTCCCACAGCTTGTCGTTCTCGACGAGACTACTTTCCTCACCCCATTCAGTGTAACACGCTATGGTGCCGCAAATGTATTCCAGACTGGCGTCTTCGGGGCACTCTTCGTCATTGAAGACGGTCTTGTGGAACAATGAAAAGTTCGTCAACCGCAGGTTCGTCAACCTCGACCTCACGAACTCTTGCAGAAGCCCTGCATGAGTCAGTATCATCAAAGACGCTCGCTTTTCGACGAACATGTGAGATGTGCACCAGTACACATCTTTGCCTTCCAGATGTCCGGCTTTCAGAAGAGCGTTGTAGAGAGGGAAGCCGTAAAAGTGATCCACGCACCATTTGACACTGAACTCTTCAGTCTCGAACCTCCCGGTATTTTCGAGCATTTCGAATAGCTGCCGATCCGACAGGTGAGATGCGAACCAATCGACATCGACCTCGTCCAGTACTCCGGTGTACTTGACGACATCGTACAGCCAATCATCTTCCTCGAAATACTTGACGCACCAAGCAGGCGTCCGCTTGTTATGGAAAGATCCGCGCTTCACGAAGACAGTAAACAGTAAACAGCCCTCAAAGTGCAAAGCATACCAGTTCTCCGAACATTCGTCCGTGATCAGATTCAGATCTTCCATCTGTTTGTGCAACTCGCAGTTGTCGACGCGATGACGTCTGACAAGGTTCAGTCGCATGCCGTGACGCCGCATGGGGCCATCTCGCGGCGCTTGATCGAAGAGATCCTTGCATGTCAGGCACACGTTGAAGATCTCTCCGGCGGTCTCAAGAGCCTTGGGAGAATCGACGGCATGCTTGTTGACATGCTGAAGCACAATAGCCAGCGCCGCGAGCTCCATGCTGTCAGTAACAGCAGCGCGGCCTTTATGCCGACTCTGTGGAATCGCGACCCAATCTACGCGCGCGCGGCCTTATCTGATTTCAAGCGACGTCCTTCCGTCAGTATATTCCCGATGTGTTCGAGTACCATGTCGTCGCCGCGGCCCGATCTAGATTTTGATGGCCCGATCTGTTCGGCTAAACAAATAACTGGTGTAACTGGTCTATGAAGGTGTCCCCGCAACCGCGCCTTATGTCCCTGATCGCCAACACATCAATATTCGATCGCACGAGTGATTGACGGCGTATGCATTGCACCACACGACGCGCCACAAGGCCATGTCCCCGCGATAACGACGTATGTCCCTGAGGGAGCCTTCACGTGACAAGCGCGGGTCTATATTGATTATCGAGTGGCGACGATCGCGATGAGCTCGCCGATTACGTTGTTCCCGTTATTTCTGTGAACTTGACGACCTGAGTAGTCAGCTGCTTGGGAGTCCGTACGGGCGCGATGTACTGATCGGGCAGCCGGATGCGCACGTAGAAACACGTTTCGTCGTACGCCCTCGCCATGCTGCGGACGGATTCGCGGACAACATCCACCGATCCCTCCGTCGAGACGTCTTCCGACGGGATGTCGTCAAGCGCGACGCGCACCGCAGCCAAGCACTCGTCGGAAGGGTCCTCCAGATACTCTCGCATTGCGTCTTGCATCGCCTGTGCACGATGTCCCCTGAGCCTAAACAGTAGTTTGACGAGCGCCGCGGCGTCGCCGACGATCATCTCACCAGCCTGTCCTCCGAAGTTGTGGACCCTGAAAGCCTGCTCGAGAGAAGGCTCCTTCTTCTTCAACCTCTTCCACGTCGTCCTCGCGCCGTCTTTTCCACACCCGAGGACATGCGCTATGAACTTCATCACACTGGCGTAGTTGGCGCCGTCGATGACACACGACGACTTCTCGAAGTAAACACTGAATACAGCATCGTGCGTTGAACTTGGCATGTCGAAGAGTTGGCGAATGTCAGTTTCGAGACCACCTTTAAGCCAGATTCGAAGGATTGTCGATGATCGAAGGCTTTTATGCGCGGGTCTGTGAACTAGACCTGAGAACTAGACTTGCGGTGAGGCGAGACCTGCTGACACGAACCTCCTATGTCCCTGATGGTGGTCTTCATCACACTGGCTGGTCTCCGTTGCCGGGGATATTGTCAGCTTGTCGTTCGCTGCTGTTGATGCGGCCGTTAATTTGCCCCTTCTGAGTCTCCGTCCTCCTCACCCCGGCGATGTAGCTCCAAGAGAAGTGCATGCCAGATCGATGCACTTCTCATTCCCCGGCGGAGAAAAGTGCATCCCGGATCGATGCACTTCTCCCTGGAACGGTAGTTCGGGTTGGCTTAAAGGCCGCACAACCTTGTGTCCCTAGTGCAGGACGCTCGCGATGACGGACGTCGGCGAGGAAGTCGGCGAGGTTCGCTTCTCCATGATGACCGCGGAGGACGTGCGCGCGATGAGCGCCGTCGAGATCACGTCCACCGAGCTCTTCAACGGCGCGTCGCCCGTCCCCGGCGGCCTCTACGACCAGCGCATGGGCGCCTACGAGTACGGCAGTCGCTGCCACACCTGCATGCACGACAACTCCACGTGCGTCGGCCACTACGGCCACATCGAGCTCTCGGTGCCGCTCTTCAACATCGAGACCAAGGAGTACGTCAAGAAGTAC
>Ga0075014_100000127_pt1 | contig 23832 bp, 23 predicted proteins | sample AleBraG_ABR_2014_FD_71472 | JGI IMG/M metagenome (GOLD analysis project Ga0075014, IMG submission 71472) | Freshwater sediment microbial communities in response to fracking from Pennsylvania, USA - Alex Branch Run_MetaG_ABR_2014 | ecosystem: Environmental > Aquatic > Freshwater > Creek >... | reverse complement strand
ACTGACTTCGGCTCGCGCTTGTCGTCAAACATGTAGCCCTTGCGAAGCTCGTCCGCACTGGCCGATTTGACCAACGGATTGGCCAGCAGTTCACGACGCAGAGTGAGTACAGCCGGGAGGGTGGCGGACTTGACGTACGGGGCCAGGTCAGGCATGTAGTTCTCCGGCTTGCTGCCGCAGAACAGGGCATTGGCAAAATCGAAATCGTGCTCCGCCGTATTGGCGATCTTCTTCATTGCGCTGAACCCGCCCGTCTCGGTGATGAACGTCCGCAGAATGTTCGGCTCAATGTCGAGCGGAATGGACGACGCAGACTTGATCTGCTCCCACGCGGCGGTTGCCAACGCCTTGACATCCTCGGTGGATGCCCACTTCCGGGAGTTCATGACTTCCGGCGGCTGCGTGATCGTCTGCAGATTCAACTGGCGCCGAGTATTGGTACGCTCCGAGATGGGCACGCCGACACCCTCGGTCGTCTCACTCAAGCTAATGAGATACTCCAACCAGCGTTCCGTACACGGCACGAAGGCTTTCGCCGAATGACGGTAGAAAAGGTCGGTGCCCTTGATGGAACCGTTCACGAAGAACACCGGGGCGTAGAATAGGTCCTTGTTGACGCGGAAGACGAAGATGCCGACCAGTCGGGTGTTGTCGTCGTTCTTGTGGACGATTTCGAAGCCCAGGCGGTAGGGGGCGCGCATGATCGGCGCGGCTTTGGATTGGACCGCGGCGTACGCCTGATCCATGAACGCTTGCTCAGTCTCCTCGGCGGACTGAGTTTGAGCTGACGCAGCCTTGCGCCAGTCACCAACGATTTGAATTGCTTCGGACATAATTGTCAGATGTTCTGCCGTAATCGTCAGATTGCAAGTGGATTAAGATATGATTCGTGTTTCAACGGCTGCCGTCCCATCACATGCTGGGCGAGCCAGGTGCGAATCGGGTGCTGCTGTTGCTGTTCGACTTCGGCATTGTGTTCCGCCTTAAACGGCGCTTCCGCGGCAAGCGTACCACCAGCGGCGATCCCCGCGCCGGCACCGACGCGCTTGGACACTTGTTTGCCAAGACCTGAGAACGTATTGCCAACCGTACCGTCACCCATGGCCGCGGCAGGACCGACCGGGCGATTCGCTCCGATCAGCAATTTGGACAGCATCCCGTCTTCGGGAAGCCGGCTAGCCTGCGCACCAATGGCGTTGAAGCCTTTGTTGAGCATCGGCTGCGCCTTGCTCATTGCACCGCCGACGAGACCTTTGAGCGAGCCGAGGCCGCGTTCGACGGCGGCGGTGGCAGCTTCCTTCTGCATGCGGTCACGCAGGGCGAACGCGAGACCGAGAGTTTGAGATTGATTCATAGTAGAGGCCATTTTCATGCCGAATGGTTGCGGATTAACCCCAGTTTGTCCACGAAATTTTGAAAGGTTCAACGGCATCTGCGGCGCACTCGGCGCGGCCGCCGCATGCCCGAAGCGCCCGCCGATCGCATTCATCACTGGCGATGGTGCGGATCCGATGTTACGCGGCCCGGCCTCGGCGAAGATGTCCTTGAACCCCTTGCCAGCCATACGCCCTGCTGCCCGGCCGAGACCCTTGCCGATAAACGCCGATTGTTTGTAAGTCATAAAATTTTAATGCTGCATGAAGCTGGGCATGAGATACGAATGCGGTGTCCGCTCCTGCATACCGCCGAACGTCTTGCCGAGATACGACATGATCGGATTCTGCTGCTGCCAGTCAGCCTGCGCGTTGTTGCTGGCCGTGGCCGGCGCGGTTGCTGCCGTGACGCCGCCGTACGCGGCCACACCCTTGCCCCATGTCGGGAGAGCGTTCCACTTGGACTTCATGGCGGAAAGATTCTGTTGCCAGAGCGGGGCATTGCCACCTGTGGCCGGGGAGGCTGCTGCGCCTTGCCCTGTCGGTCCACCAGTCCAAGACCGATTGGTTGTGGTCAAAGCACTGCTTGTCGGGGCGGCATCACCGCCAACATTGAATGCTGGTGCTGCCGGAGGCACTTCGGGATTGAACGGCGCAGCCGACACTGTCGGTGTCGGGCCAGACCGGAAATTCATGTAACCAGGTGGCGACGTGGCCGGCGGCGCTTTGTACGTACGAGGATTAAACGCACCGGATCCAACATAACCAGGAGTCGGGTTGGCCGGCGGGGTCTTGAACGTACGCGGGTTAATAGGTTGTGCACCGTAGCCTTCCAGTGGACCACGGCCAGTTTGCCAGCCACGACGGAAACCGCCACCGAAGCCAGAGTTGGGTCCCGGCGGAACATTACCGTCCGCAAAGCCGCCTTTCAAACCACGCAGAAATCCTGAACTCGGCATTTGCCGCTGCTTGGTCATGAACGAGGCCAAATCCTTACCAGCCATGGCGGCACGACCTCCGAGGAAGCCTACAGCATCACCAGCATTAGTCGCCGCGATGTTACCGAGACGCGCGCCGCTACCGAGAGTTTTACCAATTGCCTGACCAATTTCCGGAGCGAACGGCAAAGCCGCCTGCTTCGTATGCTTCTGCAGAGCTTCACCCGCTGCACCTACACCAGCGCCCACCCCGCCAGCCATCAGTAAATGCTTCAGCTTAATCCGCGGCGTGATGTCCTTCGCATGACGAATCACCGAGGATTCAATGTCATGGATCGGACCCTGACCGATACCGGCGTACTTCACCATACCCCGGGAGAGCACGCGGGAAAATTGTAGCGATTCGGTGGCGTTCATTGAGAGTTGTCTTGGATTGAACCGTCAATCGGCGCGGCCTGTGGGGGCGGCGGACTGGACGGCAGATTTTGTGGATTGAAAAGATACGACAACCGAGACGATAACGGAGCGCCGGCCACATCCTGCTTGGCTTGCACGTCACCCACCATGTTGCCCGCGGCATAACCGCCGGCGGCACCAGCGCCCAGGCCGGCGGCGGTCGGGAGAGTGGTACGGAAGAACTTCAAGCGCGGCTCGGCTGTGGCACCGATACGGGCCAGCGCCTGCTGCTTGTTGTGCCTGAATGCACCGGTGGCCGTCTGAATGGCCTGCTCAAGTGCAGCACGACTCGGCGATCCCGCCGGGTGATTACCCATGGCTTCGCGCATGCCGATGACGGACTGGATGAAACTGGAACGCAGCTTGTGCAGGTCACGGAGTTGGCCGTAACCGGCGGAGCCGGCCGCGAGTAAACCGGAAAGGGGGTTGGGGTTCTTGTACGACTTATTGAAGATGCTCTTACCGAGCGCCGCGTATTCGGCTGTACGGCGCGGGTCGAAGACGGTTTCTTCGAGGACGCGCGGATTGAGCGCGGATTTAACCAGCTGACGTTCGAGACCTTCCGCAAATGCTTGTTCCTGAATGCGCGCCGCGTTCACGATATTATATTAGTTTGCACCAACACATTCCTGCTTCGTCGTCCGGCGTTTGCCAGACTCCACAGGCTTAAATTCGCGCATACCTTGCGCTAAAAAGTTTTGCGAATTCAGAGCCATGCACTTAATGTTATTGGCAGCTAGAATGTCCCGGTCGTGGGTGACCCCACAACTCTTACAGGTCCATTCACGTTGCGATAACTTTAGCTCTGAATTGATTATCCCGCAAGAACATAACTTGCTTGATGGTTCGAATTGTCCGATTCGCAGAATCGATTTGCCGTACCACCTCGCTTTATATTCAAGCATTTCAACAAACGCAGACCAGCCAGCATCTGAGATACTCCGGGCCAGTCTGTGGTTTTTCTGCATACCAACCACATTTAGCGTTTCGACAGCTACCGCTTGGTTCTCGCGGATTAATCTGGTTGATAGCTTGTGCTGAAAGTCACGACGGCGATTGGCGACACGTTCGTGAATTAGAGCCACTCGTTTTCTGCATTTCTCTCTGTTTTTGCTTCCTTTCTGTTTGCGCGCGAGTTGTCTCTGCACCCTCGCTAATTTGCGTTGTGCCCATTTCAGGGGCTTTGGGTTTTCTATTTTTTCACCAGTAGATAGTACAGCAAAGTGTTTCAAGCCAAGGTCAACGCCCACTATGTCAGACGAGATCAAGTTTAATTTCGGGGCCGGCACCTCTATACCATTATCCACCAACACGCTGATAAAGTACTTACCGGTGCTGGTTTTAGACACTGTGCAAGTCTTAATCTTGCCGCTGAAGCTTCTATCAATTACACAACGTATACCTTCAGTAAATTTAGGTATAAAAATCTTTCTAGTATCAAAGTCTATCTTACATTGTGCAGGTAAGTGATAACATTGCCGTTGTAGTTTGTTTTTAAATTTTGGAAACTCGGCTTTTTTGCGAAAAAATGCCGTATATGCCGTATCAAGATTACGCAGCGCAGCTTGAAGACTAGCCGAGCTTACGTCCGATAACCACATTGTACCAACTTCTCTTTTTAGTTGAGGCAAATCGTTGATTAGACTAAATATGCCTATTGATTTCTTCTCTTTGGTATAAGCTGCAATACGTTTAGCAAGGCCCCAATTGTAAATCCAGCGCGCACAACCGAAATGCTTTCCAAGTAACTCAGTCTGTGACTTAGTTGGATAGATTCGATATTTGTACGACTTTAACATTTACATATAAGATTATTAAAATAAGACGATTTGTCAACCATGAAACATCGGAGAGAACGGCGCGGGCGTTGCCGGGGGTGATAGGTACCTCGGATCCTGGTTACCGCCGCCGAGCATACTTCCTACGTTGCTGGCCCCAGACGCAGCACCGGTGAGGTTGTTGAACGCACGGTCTTTGCCGGCCATCGGGTCCTTGGTCAGCATGCTGGTACCGACACCGACGCCGAGTTGACTCTTACCGTAGTTGTTGCCCATCCATTGCATAGGCTTGGATTTGCCAAGCGCTTGGAACGGCGCAGAACTCACACCAGGCAAACTGTGCGTGGCATTGCCAATACCCTGTAAAGCCTTCCTACCCTTCATAAATGTGGGAAGGTACTTCGCAGCCAGACCTACACCCTTCACCGCGTCGTTCGCCGCGCCACCCGTGAACAGCGAAGCCGTGCCGAGCGCCGCGTTACCCAGCCCCTTCCAAATTTGGCCATGCATCAGGTTCTTGCCGGCCTGGGCATAATTGCCGGCAAACCCGATACCCGGGAGAAAGGATAGACCATTGGTGATCTTGTCAAACTTCGTTTCACCGAGCACGGCGTCAGCGAAGGCTGCCTTAATCAGACCTCGGCTCAAAAATAGTTGTTCCGCTGCTGTCATATTGTTGGATCCAAACTTGGTGATGTCGTCAGACGATAAGCCCGCTGGTAGCTCCATGGTCTTACCAGCCTGAATGCGTTGCTTGTACTTGCGAAAAGTGTACATATCGGCGGCCACATGCCCACGGAGCGCCGGCAAGTGCGCTTTAATCTGCGCCGGATCAGTTGGGTCCGAGAAGTTGTACACCGTGTTGTTGAAGGTGTAACCGGGCTCTCGGACACGGCGTTCCCGAATCATGTCGGCGAAACCACGTGCCGTCATTTCGGGATCCTTACGCAGTATCCCTTGAATCGCAGGATGCTTGGCCAATGCACTCATGTCGTCAGTTGAGTTGATCAAATCTCGAAATGGCTCCAAACCATCTTTGCAAAACACCTTCTTGACCAACTGGGGTCCTTCATGCGCGAACACATTGGCCACGGCCGTGCCGCGCGCAGTTGCGTATTTGCTCAAAAATAGTTGTTCAGAAGCGTTCATCAGAATTTTCCAGTCGTTTCCACATTCTTTCCGAAATCCTGGCCGATGGCAAGCCGAGGCGCGAAATGTGTATTGCTCTCCACATCCGTATCGTGCGCCCGCGTCACCGCATCCTCCAATCCCGTCGTCAAATAACTCGAATGCAGCCGCGCAAACCAATCCGGATTGTTATGCGCCGCGGAGCGCAGCCGTACCATCTCCGGATGAAACTTCGGTTCCTCGTCCGAGGCGACCACATGCTGCACCTGTGACTCATTCAACTGCTTCACCATCTTCGGTGTCAACCTAGTCCCAATCGTGAAATGCATCGCCGGCGCGTGCAGCACCTTGCCCACCGCCTTGTCCGGCGCCATCAGCGCGGCCGAGGCCGGTGCCACATAGTTGTTCGCCATTTGCGAATAGGAAACCGTGTCGTCCGGGAGATAGTTGCCCATGCCTTCAGGATCATCAATCTGTACGTGATCGAGCGACGCACGGGCCAGCAGCTCCAGGTTGAGCTTCTGGGGTGTACCGTAGCCCGACTCGGACATTGCCTGACCGACTCGGTTCACATAGTATTTCCGGCCCTCTCCTAGGCCCCGGAGACGAATGACATCGGCCACGTCCGCGACGCCCTCGCTGAGCGGATCGCCAGCCTCAACCTCGTCGCCAGTCTTCACCAGTGGTTCGAAGTCGGGTAAAATGTAATGCTTGTGCTCGCCGATGTGAATGTACTTGCCGCCCTGGGGAGCGTCTTCAATGTTGCCGACACGTCCGGTTGCCTCGGCCAGAGCCGCCTTGTTGGGGAACGTCTCGGGTGTTTGCAGAAGTTGGTTAATTGTTCTAAAGCCCGCGAACTGCTTCTTGGTACCACCGAATGCTCCCGCTGTATGTTTTTGGGACAGTGCTTGCTGGGCCAACGGCTCACCGATGGCATGAGCTGCAGTTATTCCAGCCGAGTAACCTTTTTCCGGGAAGTGGCCGGTGGGTAGTAAGCCCATGCAGTGTGCGCAGATACCTTCCTTGGCTGTGCAGGTCATCGGACTGCGCGCCATGACACTCTTGACGCCAGCCTTGCGCAACTCAGCCATGACATGTTTATCTACCACGGTACCGGCTGGAACCTTGCCCTCTGCACGCGCTAGGACACGTCCACGGATCTCCGAGTCGTCCACTTTGAAATCTATGCCGTTCCCCGTGCCGCAGTCGTCCTCGGTCACCACAAGCTGAGCGGCGGCCGAAACAAGTTGCTTTGAATTAGAACAGATGACGCCACAGTCTAGTACAAACAGGTGATCAGGATGATCTACTTCAATATCGAGGCATCTAGCTAGTCCGATTGAACCTACATCCACGACATGTCTGGTTTTAGTTGAACCGTACGCTGTGACCAACTGCATGGCTTGTTTTATGGCGTCGGCCTTCACGCCCATCAATGGGATAGTTTGCGAAAACTGAGTAATGTCACGCATACTACCGATAAGAATCGACCACGTGTCGTAATTAGATATAATATCAAAACCTGCGTATTGGCGCTTACGCCTATTTAATGCTTCTTTCTTGGTACAAAACGGCACAGATGTTTCAATACAGAAGAAATGCCTTAGCAAATGCCGCAAACCGAAAATAAGGTCTTTGGACACCGAGCCGAATGAGATGGATGCATATTTTCTCCCATTCGCCGTTCTGTGCGTCACGCTACCGTCAGACGTAAACAACCCTCCAATATATGCGGCAATTGAAGTTATGTCCCATGTTTCGATGTCTTTTGGCAACTGTTTGAACGCCGCAGTTCTTCCGCGCATCCCGTAAGTATCTAGGCAGTGCTTAAAACTGGATGCCGTATGATCCGCCTTAGGTTCGGTAATAGAATATTGAATAGTGTTGGCACCTGTGCGCTGGCGCAGTCGAAGTCCTTCTTGCTCAATCAACGGGGCTAAATCGGAAATCAGTTTAGAGTCAGCACAGGTCAGATTGATTTTTCCCTTATCGCTGGGAAGATATCCATCGCCTGTTAACAAGCCCAGTAGAAATGCTTTGGACTCGTGTTTGCCAGTTAGTTGCTTATATGTACACGGCGTCATCAATTTCACCGTAGCGTGCTTGAGTTCTGCCAGCGGCTGTACTATGGGCGATTGTGATTTACGGGTAGACACCCTGAATGTCAGAAATTTATGGTCAGGCGTGCATTGAACTAAATCAAATAACTCACGGTTACCCGACATGGCGACCCGATATTGATGCACGTCTTTCAACCCTTGATCAAAAACATTCTTTACTTGCACCGGGAATGTATTGCCAAATTTGTCAGAACCCAACACCCATTCGCCTACCCGTATATCGCGTATGGTTTTACTGCTGCCATCTGCCATACGCACCAGTGTAAATTCATGCAGACAGGCATCACCACCAAGTGCAGTTCCCTTCTTTGTACTCACAATTGCGCTACGCGTACCGAACGAACTGGCCAGATATTCGGCCGGCCGCATCCCCTCCGCGAAACTATGGCGAATGAACATCGGTACGGGCTCCCCTTTGTAGTCCGTGTAGATCGCCGGCGCTGTTAGAATGGAACGAAGCTGGGTGGAGTTACCGCGCGCACCGGACGTCACGGAGCGGCCCAGTGCCGTATCTTTCGCCCCGGCCATCGTTTGCTTGTCCATCAGGTCACCATACTTGGACCAGATCATGACGCGCTTCATCTTCTTGTCCTTCGGACTGGTGGCGGTGGCGTCCGAGGCGTCCGTCTCCGCATCCATCTGTGCCAGCATCGCCTGCTTGTCAATGACGGGCTTCAAATCGTCTAGGCCGATGGTTTCGCCTTGGAGGTAGGCGGTGTGGCGACCGGCGTCCAGGATGTGTTTGGCAATATCGGCGTACTGGTCAGGGTAGCGGCGCGCGACTTCGGCGAGGAGGCCTTCGACGGATTTCTTGTCGAGGGGGCGATTCGGGTCTCGGAGGTCGGGCGGCAGGGCCGAGTCGATAAGTAAATTGATGGCTTTCACGAGGCCGGTTTGGATTTAATGGGTACGACGAATGTGGTTGGTTTCACTTCGGGTGTCCAGTTGATGGCACGGGCTCTGGCTCTGGGAAACAGGCCAGGCGGACGGATGCCTTTGCTGGCGAGATAGGCGCTGGGTGATTTATTACGCACACGAGGAGCTTAAACGAGAAAACCCCGCAGGGCAACCACTCCCTGCGGGGGAACCATGCCACCAACACTAAAGCGTCTTCAACAACTTCCTGATCTTGGTCAGGTTCAACGGCTGAGCCGTGACGAGCTGTATTTTAATCATGCCGGCGGCGCGCAGGAACTTGATTGCCTGCTCAGCACTCTCGAACTCGCAGCGTCCGCCGGGGAAAGCTTCCTTTATCGCCCGGCGGAACTTCGGTTCAGATTTCACCTTGCCGCTGACATCCAAAACGATCATGCATTCATCATAGCCGCAAACTGCTCCACCGACAAGAACCTTGCGTCAGGTTTCGGTTCCGTATCATTCCAGATAATCCGCTCTGGCGGAAGCTCCGCATACAAATCCTTTGCCAGTTGCTCCGACTCGTCGTTCAACTCCGCCTCGGTGTACGTACAACCCGCTGCGGTCATCCTGGCACGGCGCGTCTGTTCCGAGCAGGCCACCAGATAATGCTTGAATCCAGCCTTCACCAGCGGTTCCAGTTCATGCCGGAACCGAGTGCTGGACATGCAAATGCCATTGAAGCTGGCGTATGCGTCTTTGGGCGAGTGCTCCAGATCGCGCAGCAGAATATCCAACCAGAAGGACTGCTTGCGCCCGAACGCTTCCCAATCGACCCAGTGATAGCTAGGAGCCATGCGCTTGCCGGCACCGCGGATCATTTCGGTGAGCATGGCGCGCTCCGCGGTGAGCGGGTACTTCTCATTGATGGAACCCCAGCCCCACTGGCCGAGTTGCTGCCAGAGCTTGCGCAGGCCGGGTGTATTGGGTTTGTCTCGGCCGACACCGGTGAGGGTGACGCCGAGTTCGTAGATGGGTTTGGCAACGGTGATCTTGGCTAACTTGGACGACTCGGACACGAAGTCCTTACCAGCGAACATTAATCCGGATAGTGCGATTTTGGTCATTTGATTTTAGTGTGTGTGTCCGATGTCCATGCAGACGGTTTTGTTTTTGAGATCAGGTGATGATCCAGGGACACCGAGGCCTGTGGGCGTTCCACATGTGACATACCACGGTGAGGGCCAGGACGGGGTGGATGGTTCAATATAGTACGGCCGTATGAAATACGGCGCGGGTGTTGTAGGGTAGGATGGGAACGGATGCACCGGTGGCTGATACACCGGCGCGGGCTCGGCCTGTTCAAAGAACCGATTCAGCTCAGCCTGCACCGCTTTCGCCTCATCCATCGTGAGTTCGATAACACGGTCGTTCAACTGTAATTTAATTTGTGTGACTTCAACTTTCATCCACACAACATTCCACACATTGAGCAAATGTCAAATCGTCCGAGACGTTTCCTGATCAAATAAGAAGTTGCTGCAAATCAGACACTTGCACAAGAAGCATGTTTTCCAATCACATAGGATCAATAACCGTACAGCTGAAATGTGAAAGCGGAGCCGGACGGGGCGCCGGTGACTCCGTAATTATAGAGCACTTGGTAGTAGGTATAAGCCGTGGTGTTTGTGATGGTGTCGACTGTGCCACTGGAATCGACATAGCTGGGAACCAATGTAGTCCAGGCAGCCCCATCATTCGATGCACGTAACAGCACCCACTGTGGTGAATTGGCCGACCCTGCAATTGAATATTGCCGGGCTACATGGCCTGCCGGGAATTGATACTGCAGCCATGTTTGTGACACCGACTGACCAATCCACTGCGTGGCAGGATTGCCGTCAAAAGCTAGAAACGCATGATGCGTGCCATCATCATTCTGGGCTGACGCGGTTCCACTCGGCGTAGTCGCCGAAGTCATTGTCGGAATCAACGCAGGGAAATTGACAGACAGCGTCAGTACTGCCGTGCTCGTGCCACCATATCCATCCGAGACGGTAAATCCAATGGTGGCCGTACCATTCGTGCCTGGCATGCTCACCGAGAGATTCGTACTCACAATGCTGGCTGTGCAGTTCGTGGTAGCAATACTCGTGATCGACATCACGTCCCCGTCCGGATCATAACAGTTGGTCAACACCGGAATGGTCAGTGTATTGCTCACGACACCAAACAAAGCGTAACTCGTTGCCACCGGCGGTCTGTCCGTGTACGTAATCGAAATCAAACCGCTGGCACTATGCCCAATCGAATTCGTAATCGAATATCCAGCCGTGGCCACGCCGATGTAATTCGCGGTCGGAGTGAACACCACGTTGGTGCCAGATATGGTTGCCGTGCCGTTCGTACCGATCGCATTTGTTATTACGAGCGGTAAGTGACCGCCGGGATCCACGCAGCTCAACAGCACCGCGTTGGTCAGCACCGTGCTCTTCGGCGCACTCAAGGTATAGCTGGCTGCAAAAGGGTTGAGCGACACGGTCGGCGGTATGCAGACCGTCAACGTGTTCGTACCACCATTGGCCACAATGAGCGAGACGTTGGCGTCGTATCCGATCGCACCGGCCAACACAAAGTCCGGATTGATCCCCATTATGATGTTCGTGTAGATTGCCAGGCTACTCACGATGTTATTGGTCAACACTGTCAGTCGTCCGGAACGTCCGACACATGCCAACAGGACATTCGTCCCGGTACCGATGGAGGTGACCGAGACGGGCACCTGGCCGACGCCCACGTTGGTCATCAAAGCGAAGCTGCCAGTCGCGGTGTTTGTCAGCACGGTCAACGTATTCGTACCGGCGTTGGCCGTCACAACGTCCGGGAGTGCATCGCCGTTGATGTCCACGACGCAGAGCGACACGGGGAAGCGTCCAACTGAATATGTCGAGGCATACGGGAAGTGCCCCGCACCGTCGTTGGTTAGGACCGAGACGGTGCCGTCCCGCTCGTTGGCCGTCAAAATGTCCAGCTTGTTGTCCGCGTTTATGTCTACGAGGGCGACCGAGACGGGATCGCGACCGACCGCATAAACACTGGATAATTGGAATGTCCCCGAACCGGAATTCGTGAACATCGACACGGTGTTGTCCGCCGCGTTGGCACACACGATGTCCAGGCTGCTGTCACCGTTCAAGTCACCGAGGGCCAGGGCGGAGGGTTGGCCGCCAGTCGGGAGCGTCTGTGACACGGCATATGTCCCGGCGCCGCTATTAGTCAGCACGATGATGCTGTTGGCTCCGTAGCAGGCTGCCATCAGATCCAAGCGGTTTGTATTGACGATGGCACCGGAGACGACCGAGACGGGCACCCCGGGGAGCGTGAGTGACGTGTTTGAGGTGAACGTGGCGTTCCCGTTGTTGGTAAGCAGCGTCAGGGTGAAGCCGCGACCGTTGGCTACAATCAAATCCTCGTTGGTATTGCCAGATTTCGAGGTCAGGGCAATTGACAGGGGGTGATAGCCGACGTGTGGGGATGAGGACAAAATAAATGCTGCCTGCAGATGCAGGGTCAGCAACCACAGACAGCAGCCGAGAAAGAATTTCATGTTAGATCGTCCAGAGCCAGGGGAGACGCACAACCTTGTTGTTCATGCCATGGGTGACGCACAGCGCCTTCTCCGCGCCGGTCGCCAGATCAAACTCCAGGGTCCAATGCGTGCGCATGCTGGCCTCGCCGGCAATCGTGGACGGTGTGTAGTAATAGCCGCCGGAGTAGACCTGCGTGCCCATCATGGCTGACTCGTACGACGCGGCCGAATCGGGAATCACGAACGACCCCTTATACGTCAGCTTGGTATAATCCAGCGCCGAGCTACCCGCGCCGATCCAGGACGCCAACGTAACACTGAGATCATAGATGTGCAGCATGCCCGTCAAACTATCGATGACGTAGAACCGCTTCTTCACCGGGTTGTACCGTGCCATCAGGATGTACACCGGATTATTCAGTAACGGCGCTCCGCCGGTAATATGCTGCGAGAAGATGTCTGCTTGGCGCTGAGCAATACTACCATTTGACCCGGTAGCGATGCTGCTGTTCAGAAAGTTGATACCGTTCGCGGGGGCCAGCGGCGGAGTGCCTGCATCGCCGGCGATGTTACCCGTGAATGCGTAGGCACTACCAGAGTAGGACAGCTTGCCGAACGAGCAGTTCGTCATCAGGCATTGATAACCCTGCGTGGGCAACGGAAAGTATTGGGACGCCAGGACGTACATGTCAGGCGTCGAGGTCGACCCCGTGTCGTCCACCTGCACAATGGCCCAGGTACTGACGATCGGAATAACTGCAGTCCCGCCAGCACCGCCGGAGATCACCGTGCCCCAGATGTCGGCAACATTGGCCTGCGTGCCAAAGGTCGGAGCGGCCCCGTACGTATTGTACGTCGGGGTCATATCACTGACAAACACCCCGGAAATATTACCCGCCCCGTTACCCGGGTTGAACTTGTTGGAATATTCCAACCCATTGAACAGGAAGTTGTAAGCGCCGCCGCCGGATACCTGACCGCGCACCGGTCCATTGCCAGACGTGTTGACGACGGCGTCGACCTGTGCCGTATGCGACAGCACGCCGTGCAGCGGCATGAACAAGTCCGCGCTGCGAATCCACATCAATGCGTCTTTGCCGAGCGTGGGCCAGCGCACGACATTCAACTGAGCCGTGCCAAATGTATTGGTACCAGGATTGTCGCTCGTGGGGAACGGGTTCGAGGTAACGTTGGCCCCAATGTTGATCATGTTGTTCGAGTAATTGATCTGCGTCAGTTCCGATATACAAGCCACCGGTGTCGAACCGAATCCAGGCTTCGGGGTCGACGCAGTCGGATCACCCGCCGCGGTCTGCGCCGTGCGCAACACGTGTGCCGCGTAAAGTGAACCACCGTAACTAACCGCGGCCCGTGCGCCCAGCAGCTGATAGGCTACAGTCGATGTCGTACCAGCAGCCCCGGAGATCACCCAAGCGAAACCCGTCCCATTGTACTGCAGCACCGCTCCAGCACCCACTAGGTTGGCTTCTGCCGTCGAAAGGTGCCGAATCGTCAGCGATCCGCTTTTGATGTGATTACCGCTGATGCCTCGGCTGGAGTCCAGCGATGGATCAGAGGCCACCGACAACGCTGGATAGGTACCAACAAGACTATCATCAGGGCTAGTTACGGCCGGCATTGTGAAACCAGCCACAATCATGTTGCCAGAGCTGTCGGTCTGCACAAATTCGTTGGCTGTGCCGAACGGCTGAGCCATCATGCTGAGCGTCACGGAACCCGGTCCGATTGTCGTAGTTTTCAGGCCAGCGATCGTGTCGATGAGATCGCCGAAGTCTTTGGCACTCGGCTTATCCGTCGTGGCGAAACGCGCCTTCAGTTCAGTAAGAGTGAGTTGCATGATTAAGCTCCAGGTGCTTCGATGTAATCCAATTTGGCCGTGCGGCGCAAGAAATATGCAGCCTTGTACGGCGGGAGATTGTTGTGAGCCAGGCCGCCGCCAGCCGGGGCTGTCGGGAACGATGAGCGGATCGGCGTCCGTGTGCCACCCTCGGTCAATACCACGGAGTGCTGCGTCACAAAGTCCGGGACGTTGACGAAGTCGGGGTAAATTGCTATGCCATGCGAATGCGCCGGCAACTCCGTGACGGCCAGCGTATGCGCCGCCTCACCACCCGTCGTTCCGATAGGATAGGCCCCGCCAGCACCAATGAGAAAGTTACCAACCAAATCGGTAGCCTGCACCCACATGGCACCGCCGCTGGACGGATAGCCACAGCCCGCCACGGTCGTGCCGTACGGCGTGCCGCCGCCGTCGTAGGACGCCAATGTGGCAATGTTGAACGCCGGATCCGTGACGGCCACGATCGTACCCGGAGCTAGAGGATGCCGACTATGCCAGTTGTTGTCCGCGCTAGCACCAGTGCCGAAGAATTGATACGCGCGCAGGATTGCACCGGTCGTCGGATCCGTCTTGAACCAGATGCTGTTGCCAAAGCTGGCGTTCGGCGGCGTCGGCTGCACCACGATGTTGGCCCCGGTGGCGATGGCTGCGATAGCTGCGTTGACCGCGGCGAGCGTGGTGGTTGCCATACCAGCTTGCGCGATATAGATGATCGTATCGATCAGGTCGGTGAAATTCTTCCCGGACGGCTTGTCCGTCGTGGCAAACAGCGCTTTGAGTTGGGTGATGGTCAGAACCATAAATTATTGGATGACAAAGGTTCCGTTAATGTCGTAGAAGCCGATACCCGTCAGCGGCTGGCCGGCAGCCCAGAAGCTTGTCCGAGTCGGACCGTTGGCATAGCGCAACTGGTACGTCACGGTCATGCCCTGCGGCGCGTACGCCGGATCGCCAGCAGTCAACTCAACATTCATCTTCCAGAGGGAACCAGTCGGCATCTTGATTGCCGGGCTATACTTCAGGTCGCCGCCGAGGCAGACGCCGTCCAGACGGAGCCGAGTCGCGCTCAGGACGTCGTTGTTCGCATCGGCTAGCACCACGGCCAACTTGGTGTTGCGGTCGCCGGATGGAACCTGGAAGTGGACGTGGACGCCGGTGCAGATGACGGAGCGGCCCTGGACGCGGAAGTAGGCGAAGTCTGGGACGGTGCCGAGGACGGGGAGGGTGAACGGCACGGGAATGACCTCATCACCGGTGAAGACGACACGGTTGGCCGAGGCCTTGGCTTTCGAATAGCGTTTTTGTAAAGCGATCATGTCATCTGCGCTGCAACAGCAGCTTGTTAAATTTCACACCCAGATGCTTGAACATTTGTTCGTAGCGATCCGCGTCGACCGTGCCGGGCACCACCTGCATGACCATGCCGGGCACTTGGAAGAATACCATCCCGACCGCGCCGTCGTCACCTGTTATCTCCACGAAGGTGCCCTCCGGAGCCGGAGTCACCGTACCGTCAGCATTGCGAATTTGTAAGGGCATCAGAGTTTTGCGGCAATTGAATCAAGCGTTGTCGGCTGTGCATACCTAAACCAAGCTCCCAACGGTTGCTCAATAGCTGCCGGTACGGTCCAACCTCGGGCCAAACGATTGTGTATTAATTTAGGCGGAAAACCTTTAATTTCTTCCCACTCGCTTACACAACGCGTCTGACCTTCAAATGTCAACATGTGATTGGCTTTCCTGTTTCGCTGTTGTTGCTTTGCCGTTGACCATTTACAGTTATCTTTACTGTAGGGTCCGTCGTTGTCTTTTCTGTCCAATGTACAACCATCAGGTCTCGGTGACATGTCATTAAAGAAGATAATTGGATTGTGCCATGCCTCAGAGACATATATGCCACGCCCGCCGTAACGCGCATAAGACGTGGCGGTCTTACATTCGCACCGAGCAATCATGCCATGCCAGATATAAAATAACGGGTGGCCTTTTAATTTTATGTCGTAAACACAGCCAGACATACAGCCGCAACTGACGGTATGACCACTGGTCAAATTATTCGATCTCACCGAAACTTCTTGGCCACACACACAACGGCAATGCCAATAAACGCCATGATAGGGTTTTTCGCGCGCAGTACGACTGATCACGGTCAGTTTGCCAAATAGTTGCCCAGCCAAATCTCTTATTTGATGCATATTACAGGTTTAAAAAAGAGCCTTACCGCGGTTATTTAGCTGCATCTGCTTCCAGTTCTGCAGCACCGAGGCGGGCGACATATGCATTGACCCGGCCAACCGTGACAACATACCACCGCCGGCCTGTGCCGGGTTGAGCGACGCGGCCGTCATCGGGTTCTGCATGGCCGAGGTGTTCATCTGATTCACCATGGACGCCATCGGCATGGAATTACCCATGCCGCCGACACCACCCGCCAAACTGGACGGCGCGGTCGCGGCTGACTTGTGCTGCAGTCGTGCCAGAAATTCTTGCAACTTGCTAGGTGCAGGTTGTGACAAATGTTTGGCCAAGGCTGCGCCACCGTACGCACCAGCGGCTAATCCACCAACGCCCAGGGCCGCACCACCAGCCACCGCACCTACGCCACCGTGCGCGGCACGCAGCAATACTTTTTCAATTGCGTGATTTATGTTGCGTGTGGGCACTTGCAATTCGGGGTCAAAACGACTTCCGAGATAATCACCCACATGCATACCACCGACGAAACCGCCGACGCCACCACCTGCGGCCCCACCAACACCACCTAATGTTGCACCAATAGCTTCATTGCGAGTGCTGTGATCAGCGGCGGCCGACTTAATCAGCCGACCCGCGAGAAAGAGTTGTTCTTGAGTTGTCATACACGAAAGTAATTGGGATTCCGAACCACCTGCCGCAACTTCACCAAACCCTTGGCTAGTGAACTGCGCTGCATGTTATTGAGCCACTCCGCCCCGGCCGCGTCGGGTCGCCCCGTGTTGATGAACGTGTTCCACTTGGTTCCGGTCACATCCTTCGTCAGCGCCGGCTGCCAGTCCATACGCAGTTGCGCTCCGCCCCGTACCGGCAACAGCGGCGGCTTAGCCAGTGGATTCGGCAATTGGGCAAAGTGACTGAGCGCCTGGGCCGTCGGCCGTGACATCGCCCGTTCCAAGGTGGGTTGCGTCACGCTCTGCAACAGCTTGAGCGCCTGTTCGCCACGGGCCGCTGACTTAATCAGCGCCGCGGCCAAATGGAGTTGTTCGGTTGCTCTCATACTCATCCCATCACTTGGGGCATACCTTGAGGTTGCGGTTGCTGCACACTCGCCGGATCGCCCTGCGGCCCCGGAGGCTGTACGTCAGGTCCCTGTTCAGGATCGGCCGGGATACCGCCGCCGGGCGACATGCCAGGCATACCGTTCGGCGGAGCGCCACCACCCGCGTCGGACTGCATGAGTTGACCACCCTGCGGCTGCTGTCCGGGTTGACCGCCCTGTACCGAGCCGTCCATCGGAGCCTGCTGTTGCATCGATTGAATGAATGGCAAAATCTCTTGAATGCTCTGGCCGGTTTCTTCGTGGGCTTGGCCGAGCTGCTCAATGTCCTGATTGGTCTTGTCGAGACCCTGCTGCATCTTGTCCATGTTGAGTTTGACTTCCTCACACATCTTTTGCGACTCGGCAATGCGTTTGTCGAATTCCGACCCCATCTCCTGCATGGTTTGCGCCATTTGCTGCAAACCATCGAGCAAAGACTCAATGGCCTGCGAATTCGGGTCACCACCGCCCTGGCTCGGATCGCCGCCCTGCGGCGGACCACCGGCACCAGGAGGAGGCGCACCACCACCTTGTGATGGATCCATACCAGGAGGGGGAGGGCCACCGGCTCCGGGCGGAGGTCCGCCTTGACCGCCACTCGGATCACCTTGCGGGGGCGGAGGGCCACCGGCACCAGGAGGAGGCGGGCCGCCAGGTCCCATACCGCCGGCGTCGCCGGGCTGCTGGCCACCACCCGGTGGCATATCCCCCGGAAGCGGAACAAACGCCGTCTTTACTATTTGCGATCGGAGTTCGGTGATCTGCCGGATCATGTCCGTACATGCTTGCTTGTCAAAATTAATCATAATGTGCCAGTAGTTGCCAGTTGTTTGGCTTGCGATTTTGCTTCACGTTTAAGTTTTCTTGTTGCATCTCCGCGTATGCGTATACACGTCATGCAATGCCGAAGGCCATGTTTAGACACATATAAATTTGCACCTTCATACGCGTGACCTTGCGGGCAATGTGTGATCGCCTTACGTCGTGCACCAGGCGTGCCTGGCAGTGTGTTATTTACTTTTGTTGTTACCTGATGCAGATGTTCTGGGTTTACACATTTACGGTTGCGACATCTATGATCTATCACCAACTCAGAGTCGAGTGCGCCGATGAAATGTTGGTATGCAAAACGATGAGCGTACAGCGTCGTATTGTCCACTGTGATTTTCGTATAGCCATCCTTGCGTACATTGCCAGTCCATTCCCAACACCCAGTGGTCAAGCCCATACTTTGCAGGTCAGGCGTAACATCGCGTTTAACGACTTGAGCTTCAAATCGCGCAATCGGGCTCATCCATTTTGTGATACTAGACATAATCAAAAATTGTGTACCGCCTTCTGCAACCTATCCCGTAACGACCCGGGAAACAAATCCTGACCCACCGAGTTGCCCCGCATATGCCCCAACAACCCGCCCAACCCAATACCACCACCCATCAGCGCCGCGCGCAACAACGGACTACCCGTGGGCACGTGCATCGTCTCCGCCAACCCCTTCGCTGCACCCATACCGAGTGCGCTGCCGATTGCCCGACCCGCATCGGTTGTCATAGCCTGTGGCATTTCGTTCTTGCGGGAATCCCCAGCCATGTAGTCCCGCGTGGCTCCGAGGGTCTTCCACGGAACCAACATCGCCCCGGCACCGGCCGCCGCAGCGCCGCCGGCAAGTGGTTTGACGTTCTCGGGTAGGTGCTTGAAGAAATTACCAATGGTCAAGGGCACAGATGGCGGGAGCGCCTCGGCCACTTTGACGAACTGCGGATTCAGATAAATTGGAGCTGCAGCCATATTGTGCTGGAATCGTAACACAGACCTTTCCGAAGCTTCAAGCTGATTCGCCCAGCATGCGCTTCATCTTCGCATCCTGCCAACCCTTATTCACATCAGCCTCATGCACCGAGTCGAACCACCACGCCAACATCTGATGTACCTTTCGCCTCTCTGCCGCCGTTACCGCTTTGCCAGTTGGTCGCTTCAGCAGATAGTGAACGAGCGCCTCGGTCACCGCCTCGCACACGTAATGCTGGTTCCTGGGCTTCTCGGACAATAGCTCCAATATCTCACGACTTAACTGGTTCATAGCAACTTGTACCCATTTTTGACAAACGCGGCCACTGCTTCATTCAATAGATAGCTGTACAGCATCGCACCCTGTTCCTCGTGGTCGATATCGAAATTACAATTCGTGTACCGCAACATAGCGTGCGTCACATGAAACACTTCGTGCGCCACGGTCGATAAATCAACATTCGCGGCACAGAACAGCAACGCGTAGTAGCCTTCGTTGCCAGGCAGGCTAAGCGCACAGCACTCATCAAAATCGCCGCCGATGTTCTCCTTGTTGATCTCTTCAATCTTCGGGAACTTGTCGTTGGTGATTTGCGTGTGAGCGTCACGCACCGAGGCGCCCACGTAGATATGCAGCTTGGTATTGAAAATGGGTACGCTCCACTTCGCACTGAAATGCTTGAGTTTTGATTTTCTCGCCATAGCCCTCAATGTAGCACAACTTGCCCATTCTGCACACTGAAGTGCGCCGGACACGGTGGCTTGTCCTTCGCGTGCGGATGCATCTGAATGCTAGGCTCCAGCGTCACGGCACTCCACGAGCTGTTCCCGGCCGGCTGCGTCCACTTCCAGATGTGCTTGGCCATGTCGTATGGCCCACCCATTCGGATCCAGATGTTGAAGCGTTCGTGACAGATCGGGCAAGCCATGACCATCTCTCTGCAATCCTCGTACGCCGGCGTTCCGGGCAGCGAGAGTTTGGGTTGCAGAGAGACGAGAGTCATTGCATTTGGTTCCCGATTTGCAACTCGTCACTCGGACTGATCTCGCCACGCTTCAGGGCGGCCAGCGCCGTAGCCTCGTCGGGGAAGGCATACGTATGCTTGGCTTTTCTGGAGTGCGCAGAGCTTGTGCCAAGGATGGCCTCATGCTTCGGCACCGGGACAACCTTGTCACGGTCTTTAATGGACCACAACATCTTCGACGGCATGAGTTTATTCTTCACGTCGTCCACCGCGGAGGCCAGCGACGGCACGTGGAAAGTCATCGTGTTATGCGTGAGAAATCCACCCTGTATGACAAACAACTCCATGCCGGGTATGGAGAAGTCATATGTTACCAACGGGCGTTCAACTGGTTGCATGCTCGTAATGATGTCCCAATTGATACGCAAATCGCGCACTAGCCTGAGCCAGTTCTGAACTCGTTGCGTTGCCACTTCGTCAAGTGCATAACCGTCGATTAATTTGAATGCGTGCTCACGACTGCAATATCCGTGAATGAACGCCATCTTGGTTTGCTTAGAATCAGGCGCGGATGCGGACCGCGTTTTCGTTTTCCAACGCCCTCTACCACCTTCGAATTTTTTGCCTTGTTCCAACAGCACAGGTTTCATCCACTCAGGCAGTGGTACTCGGTTCCATCTAGGGCACCGAGAGATGCCAGTCATATTACGAAACTGGTCACACTTACGTATGTCCGGCCAGTGGATGCCTAAGCCACGTAGTTGGGCAGCACTTGATCGGAGCACAAATGTGGCCTGCGTCCGCGATGTAGCCAGCTTGCCGGGATGAATGGATGTAGGCACACCCAAGCTTTCCAGTAGCAACTGGAACGCAACCAATAGCGTCGGATTGACCACTTCTATGCGGGCTACCGACGCACTCACGTTTCCTTCTGCTGCGAAAAAGCCGGCAATAAGGCCGTACGTAAATGCATTCGACCGGCACACCATCCAACCCGGTAGACGTTTTCCATCGGCGCCAGCGCCAATTTCCCGGAGCACAAATTCAACCCAAGGGCGAGACGTCCAACGTGCCGAGAAGCCATTACCTTCACGCCAAGGTCTGGTTGTCATAAATTCCGTGCCGGCCTGTTCCAAGTAACTCAAAGTCGTGGCATCAATTGAAGCCTGAGATATTGTGTCTGCCCGTCCTGTAACTGAACCATCACCCAGATAATGTCCGAACCAAAAGCCGGCGTCAAACGTATCAGGTATAGGGCGCGGCGATATACCTGGAGTTAGGTCCAATTTGGGAATCTCAAATTTATGTAGCGTCGGTATCAGATCGCCAACTTTTACCTCGGCGGTCTTAACCGCCTTCAATTCGCAATTCGCGTCTAATTTGACAAAATTATGATGCGATGTGAAAACGGCACTTAGACCACGTTCACTGCACACGCGTTGGCATTCATCACTATGTGAAGTGTGAATGGAAATTGCACCAGCCTCAACCCAACCAGGACTACCATCGGGTTCGATACCTAGCACGTGTACACGTCCTGGCGCAAAGTTGAATATTTGGGTACCTACTCCGTATTGTGATATAGCCATATCGGCACTATAACCTGGAGCTACAAATTCCGCAATAAAATGTTCAAAGTCTTTTAATAGCAGCTGACCATCAACCAAAACAGGCACGACACCATAATCCAGTGCAACGCTGTCACCATTAAAGTCGGCTCCGAGTCCGGAAGTGACCAACGGGTTAATCATAATTGTGTTACCCTTGATGAGCTTGGGCTTGCCACCAATGCATGAGAACTTGTGCCAGCTAGGCGCACGGCTGTACATCACCGGCCGTTCCTTCATCTCAGCGATCATGGCATTCCGCGCCGCATCAGTCTGGTCCCTAATCGCCATCACCGCTCCCTCGCGAGACATACCACCACGAATCAGACGGCGCTGGATATATGGGCCATAAGGACGCCAAGCCATTGATTCCGGGATACCCACCTCGTCGAGGCCCAGGTCCGGATCGAGACCGATGACACCGCGACCGACAAAGTCCATGTCACGAGAAAGGAGCTTCCTCTGAATTACGCTATGCTTCGGGTTCGAACCTACGAGCTTCTGCAGGAACCCCGAGACGCCCCTCTCCTTCGTCTTCGGTGACGTCGGCTCCCCAAACCCGTACACCGCGCGGGCCGCGTCGTAAATCCGTAGCTTGTTCGCCTTCGCCCCTTCCTTACCCAATGCCATCTGCAGCTCCCCATGCACACCCACCATGTTGATCAGGTCTCGGTATAACTCATTCGCATCCCCCGGGATGAACGTGTCGCCGGCCACGCTGTACGGCCGGAACTGGGGCGGGATGACTGGGACACGGGAAATCATCAGGTCGGCCGGTTTGATGCCGGAGCGTTGGAAGCCTTGGATATAGCCGAGCTGTTTCACGGCAAGGGGGCGCTTGCTCTTCAGTTTGCGCCGTACGACGTCGCGGGCGTCCGCCTCGGTCTTCGCAAGGTCAAGATGCTGCAACGCGTAGCCGATGGCCTCAGGCCCCGTGCGAGGTATCCCGGCTTCAACCTGGGCCGGCACGGTGCCTGGTGTCGGTTGGCCGGTTATGGCCGGGTCTGTCCATAAATCGGGCAGTACGGTAGATTGCGACGGAATGTCGGTAGATTGGGTCGGCGTGGCCGAGGCGGACTTCTCCGAGACGATCACTTCTCCAGCTTCGATGTCCCAGTCTGCAGGGGTGACGATCTCAAACGCAGCTTCCTTCGTGTCCTCACCGCGACGCTCACGGAGCCGCTTCAGCCGTTCCGACCACTTGATCGGTTTCTCCTGTTGAACCGGTATCGAAACTTCACCAGTCGGCCCGGCATCCCGGGTTGCCAGAGATTCCCGACTCGGATAGTTATGCCCCTGCTCACAGGTATCCTTGGAATTCTTTCCGCCACGGGTACGCTGCACAACTCCAGAGCGGCAGGTGGGGCAATAGCCGTACGGGTTCTTGCCATCGTCCGAGGCTTTCTTGAATTCCCCAGCGTCATGCTTCTCTTTCCAGCATGAGCGACACGGACAGGCCAAAGTCTCAACCGGGAGCTCATCCATGCACTTCACGTTCTGTACCATGTGCCCACAAGAGCCTTTGATGCGCACGCCATCCTTGTGCTGCTTCTGAAAGTGATTGCAACAATCGTTGAGCTTCTCGTCATACTCCTTCGGGTCGTTGGCAGCCCAGGCCAGCAGTTCCGACTCGGTTACGAAACGATGACCTTTGGCCTCAGCTGCATACTTTTCGTAATGCTCCCCGTCGGCCGAGTCGTACGGCTTACCACTCGGCTCGGGATCCGGTCGCATGGACAGCGTGACGTTGTGCTTGAGCGCGAACGCCGCCCGCTCCTTGGCCGTCAGAATATTATTGGGGTGAAAGCTATTGTCCTCGCTGATGGCGTCCAGGCCGCGCTGCATGGCATCCGAGTCGTCCTTCTTGACCGTCATGGCTTCATACCACGGACAGAGCGTCTCGGTCGTCGTTCCCGCGGCGGAGGGCTGCTTGGACGTGTAATGTACGTCACATCGGTCACAAACGTGGTTAACGTCCGATGTATCGGACTTGTCAGAACTGGCCGACTTGACCCCGGGAACAAGTTGCTCGGCCTTCTCTTTGGCCTCCTCGGTAATCAACTTCCACGGGATCGGGCC
>Ga0075014_100000125_pt1 | contig 23939 bp, 19 predicted proteins | sample AleBraG_ABR_2014_FD_71472 | JGI IMG/M metagenome (GOLD analysis project Ga0075014, IMG submission 71472) | Freshwater sediment microbial communities in response to fracking from Pennsylvania, USA - Alex Branch Run_MetaG_ABR_2014 | ecosystem: Environmental > Aquatic > Freshwater > Creek >... | reverse complement strand
AAATAGGCAACCTCGGGAGGGGTGAGCAATCTACACTTCCTTATCACCGAACCTTCCCATTTGCCGGCTGGGCACTCATCCCAGGGAAGGGGTAGCCAAGCGATCTTGTGGGCGTAATCTTACACGGCAGGTTCCACCAACCGAGAAAGTAGTCTCGAAGGAGAAACGATGCTAAAGCGCAAACTTGGAAAAAGCAACTTAGAAGTGTCCGCAATCGGCCTCGGCTGCATGGGCATGAGTTTTTCCTACGGCCCACCCAAAGACAAGCAGGAGATGACCTCTCTTCTTCATGCTGCCGTAGACCGCGGCATCACCTTCTTTGACACCGCCGAAGTCTATGGCCCGTTCTTGAACGAAGAACTGGTGGGCGAAGCTCTCGCTCCGTTTCGCAGCAAGGTGGTAATCGCCACCAAGTTTGGCTTCGATCTGAGTGGCAGCGATAAACGGCCCGGAGCCGCAGGTGTGAATAGCCGGCCAGAGCACATCAAGCAAGCTGTCGAAGGTTCGCTCAAGCGTCTCAGGGTCGAGACCATCGACCTCCTCTATCAGCACCGGGTTGACCCGAACACGCCCATCGAAGACACTGCCGGCGCCGTGAAGGAACTGATTCAAGCCGGCAAGGTCAAGCACTTCGGCCTTTCCGAAGCAGGCGTAAAGACGATTCGTCGCGCCCACGCCGTCCAACCTGTGACCGCCCTCCAGAGCGAATACTCGCTTTGGTGGAGGAAGCCTGAAGCCGAAGTGATACCCACGCTCGAGGAACTTGAGATCGGCATGGTTCCCTACAGTCCCCTGGGCAAGGGATTCCTGACAGGAGCAATCAAAGAAAGCACGACATTCGACAGCACCGATTTCCGCAGCACTCTCCCGCGCTTTACGCCGGAGGCTCTCAAGGCAAACCAGGCACTGATTGACTTGCTCGGCAGCATTGCGCAGCGGAAGAAGGCGACTCCTGCGCAGATCGCACTCGCCTGGCTGCTCGCGCAGAAGCCGTGGATCGCTCCCATCCCCGGCACAACGAAGCTAAACCGCCTGGAAGAGAACATCGGAGCAGCGGCAGTCGAACTGACGCCCGCCGATCTCCGCGACATCGACAGCGCCGCTTCTAAGATTACTGTCGAAGGAGCTCGTTATCCGGAAAAGCTGGAGAAGATGACCGGTCTCTAAGCAGCAAGAGGAAGACGAAAGCGAATTGAAGTTTTGTCTCTGAGGAAGCCAAGAACACGCCCACGAAGGGACACGAGAGACGAGTGAGCCGAACATGAAGAAACTGCTTTCGCTCGCCGTAGGGTCTTTGTTGATCGCTATAACCACAATGACGCTGTCCAGCGGCCAGGATCGCGGTGCAAATGACAGCATTCGGGACCGGTTTGTCGGCGCCTGGCGGCTAGCCTGGCTCGAAGAGGAAGGTGCCGACGGGAAAACTCACCGGGCTGACTGTACTGGCCTGCTTGTCTACACGCGCGACGGCCACATGTCGGTCCAGGTGATGTATCGAAGTCCCGAGCGAGAGGCCAACGCTGCGCCGGTGCAATACGCGCAGGGCGGCTACGAGGCCTCCTTCGGCACCTATGCGGTCGACGATCGCGCTCACACCTTCACCTTCCACGTCGAGGGCGCGCTGGTGCGGACCCTTATCGGCAAAGACCTGCCGCGCGCATTCGAGCTCTCGGGCAAGCAGCTCATCGTGAAGTCGACTCATCCGGAGGAACACTGGAGAGTTGCCTGGGAGCATGACCAGGTTGAACAGTTGAGCGGTCGCTGAAAAAGATGGGGTTCTACCAATGGAAATCAGAAGAGTCGGCACGCAACCTTCCGCTAAGGGACCGGCCGAGTGGTTCACTGGCACCGTGCGGATCGACCCGCTTTTTCAGGCGCCTGATCCAGCTCTGGTTCAGGGCGCCAGCGTAACCTTCGAGCCGGGCGCGCGAACCGCATGGCACACGCATCCCCTCGGCCAAACTCTGATCGTCACGGCTGGCTGCGGCTGGGTGCAGCGCTGGGGCGGGCCCGTCGAAGAGATCCATCCCGGTGATGTCGTCTGGTTCTCACCCGGCGAGAAGCACTGGCATGGAGCTACGCCCACCACCGCCATGACGCACATCGCCGTTCAGGAGAAGCAGAACGGCAAGGTCGTCGACTGGATGGAACAGGTCAGCGACGAGCAATACCGTCGGCCGTAGCGCCAGCAGTTTTAGGCTAAGAGTGGTAGCGGAGGTGCACATGCCAGCGCAGAACGACGCTCTAAAGGACCACCTTTCCCGGTTTCGCGAAATCAAGATCACGGTCACCGGCAGAAAGTCAGGACGCAAGATCTCTATCCCCATCTGGTTCGTATCGGAGGACGACAAGGTTTACCTCCTGCCGGTGCAGGGCTCGGATACGGAGTGGTACAAAAACGTGCTTAAGAATCCGTCGCTGCGCATTGACGCTCGCGGTGCAGCGGCTGAATTTCAGGCCGTCCCTCTCACCGATGCCAAACAGGTTTCGTCCGTGGTCGCGAAGTTTCGCGGCAAGTACGGGACCAGCGACGTCAAGAAGTACTATTCCAAGTTCGACGTTGCCGTCCTCGCTCAAGCACGCTGATTGGGCATCATCGCGAATGGCGAAGGTCCTGCTACAACGGATTGGCGACCCAGCCTATAGGCGAGTTAAGATGTCCGTCACAAAACCAAAATGAGCTTTGCTCTAGCGGATTGGGGCCCGTGAGACATCGGGGTTCTTCACGCAGTTGAGACATCCGAATTCTGAAAGTCCGTTTGGAAGGAGTTCTCTATGATCACGCTGAATGTGAATGGAGTCCGGCACGACGTCCAGGCGCCTGACGACACTCCCCTACTTTACGTTTTGCGCAACGACCTTGAGTTGATCGGTCCGCAGTTCGGCTGCGGGCTGGCACAGTGCGGAGCCTGTGCCGTCCTGGTTGACGGCAAGGAAGTGCGTTCCTGCGTTACGTCGGTCGCGAGTGTTGCCAACCAGGAGATCACCACGCTCGAAGGTCTGCCCGCCCGGTGGGCCAAGCAAAAAAGCCTCTCGTCCGAAGAAGCGCAGAACACGCTTCACCCCGTCCAGCAAGCCTGGATCGAGGAGCAGACTCCCCAGTGCGGGTTTTGCCAGAACGGGATGATGATCAAGGCCACCGAACTCCTCGAAGGCAATCCCAACCCGACCATCGCTCAGATCAAAGACGCCTTCACCAATTCCGGGCCCTCGCCCAATCTGTGCCGCTGCGGAACCTACGTAGCGATCATTGAAGCCGTACAACATGCCGCCACGATCATGGCGAAAGGGAGGTAAGCGATGGCCACCATGAGCGAAAAACCAGGGAACGTCTTTGCACCGACACTATCGCGCCGTCAATTCGTGAAAGCGGGTGGCGCCCTCGTCGTGGGCTTCAGTTTAGTTGGCCCGGACCTTCTGAAGGGCGTCGCCGCGAAGCCCGCCGCGTTGAAAAACTCGCTGGATCCCACTCTCCTCAGCTCCTGGATTGAGGTTCACCCCGACAACACGATCCTGATTCGCACCGGGAAGAACGATTTCGGCCAAGGCACCACTTTTACCGCCTACCGGCAAATTGTGGCCGATGAATTGAGCGTACCCTTCGAGGCGATCACCACGGTGGTACAGGGAGATACCGATCGTACGCCGGACGGCAGCGGCGCCTTCGATTTTCTCGGCCGTGGAACGCCGAATATCCGTAAGGCCTCCGCCTATACCTACCAGGCCCTGCTCGATCTCGCGTCAGAACGGCTCGCCGTGCCGAAAGAAAAGCTCTCCGTCAAGGACGGCACCGTCTCGGGAGGCGGCAAGAGCATTGCGTACGGCGATCTCGTGAAGAACCAGCAGTTGAAGCTCACCATTCCCGTCAAGGGAGACCTCACCAGCATCTTCGGATTGACAATCGAGGGCGATCCGCCGATGAAGCCGGTCAGCGAGTACGCGGTCATCGGCAAGTCCTTCAAGAATTCCGTCATCAGTTCGAAGGTGGCAGCGAAGGAAACCTGGGCAACCGATGTGCGCCTCCCGGGGATGTTGCACGCGCGCGTGGTGCATCCGAAGACGCTCGGCTCGACACTCGTCGCTGCCGGCAAACTTGACAAGACCAAGTTTCCGAATTCACAAGTCATCGTGAAGGGCAATCTGGTCGGAGTGGTCGCGCCCACGGAGTGGGAAGCGATCCAGGCAGCCGACCAGGTAGCCAGCGGCACGAAGTGGACCGAGTGGAAGGGTCTGCCCGGCAATGCAAAGCTCTACCAGCACCTACGAGAAGAGGCGGATTGGACGACCGCGCCCGCTACGAAGGGCGGTGCTAACAAAGGTCATGTGGAGCCCACGCTCGCATCGGCTCACAAAAAGCTTTCCGCCACATATCAACTCTCATACATGAAGCACGCACCGATTGGCCCCACCATGGCCGTTGCCGATGTCCAACCCGATGGCACGGTACACATCTATACGCATAATCAAAACCCACAGGAGCTTCGGGGCGAAATCGCGATGATGCTTCGCATCACACCCGATCACGTGATCGTGCATGCCTATCCCGGACCCGGTCACTATGGACGGTCCAACGGCGGAAACGCGGGCGCGGAAGACGAAGCCGTAATCTTGTCGCAAGCTCTCAGCAAACCGGTGCGCGTGCAGTGGATGCGCGCCGACGATATGCAGTGGTCCACGCAATCGGCGGCGTCTTTTTCCGACATCCAGCTTGCCATCGACGAAAAAGGCAAAATGGCTGCGTATCAAGCCGACCACTACATGCCCGCCATGCAGGATGACCGGCCGATCGGCGCGGTCCTCGCAGGGTTGCCCACCATGCCAGCTCCCGGTGTCCATGATGATTTCATCACTTCCACGGTCAACAACGTTTCCGATCCGTGGGTTTACGCTCCAATTCCGAATGTGATGGAGCGCGCCCATGGCACATTTCAGGTGGGTCAGAAGGCGTCGCCTCTCGCCGTCGGTCTGCGCGATCACAGCATGCGTACGCCCGTGCAGTTCCAGCAGAACTTTCCCCGCGAACTCGCGATCAGCGAAGCAGCAGCGCTCGCAGGCGCGGACGCTCTACAGTTCCGCATCGACCACGCCAGCGAAGAGCGCGTAATCGGTGTGCTGAAAGCAGTGCGGGATGCTTCCGGTTGGGACACCCGCCCCTCACCACGTCCTGGTGCCGTATCCCCCGGTTCAGCGCCCGTGCGGCGGGGTCGCGGAGTTTCGCTGATGTATCGCAACCTGACCTACTGGGCCTGCGTTTGCCACGTCGCCGTCACTCCCAGTACAGGTGCGATCATGGTAGAGAAGTGCACGATCGCCGTCGATCCCGGCATCGTCATCAACCCGATGCAACTGAAGCGGCAGGTCGAAGGCGGCGCCGTCATGGGAATCAGCCATGCCTTGTTCGAAGAAGTGACGTTTGACGCGAGTGGAATCACCACGGATGACTGGATTTCATATCCCATCCCGACCATGAAGGACATACCTGAGATCAAAGTCGTGCTACTCAACAATCCGAAAGTCGGTACCTATGGCGGAGGTTCGGAAGCCCCGAACGCGCTCGCTGCCTCGGCGATCGCAGCGGCGCTCCACGACGCAACCGGAAAGGTGATGCGGCGGCTCCCGATGAAACCCGCGTACGTGCAGGCGCTTTTGAAGACTTAACCGGCCACCGCCGGTGGTCCCGCTCTTCGTTTGCGAAGGAAGCAAGGGGTCATCAGCATGAGTACGGAGGCATTCTCAAGACCGTGAAGACCAACGGCAAAGTGGTGACTCTGCGGCGGACCAGGGGAGTCGTCCCAAACGACCCAGACACGGCCAGCTTTTCCCGTTTGATCGCTGCCTATGCCCCTCACGACGGCAGTTTTGAACTGCGCATCCCCAATTTGTATGCCAGCCGCTTCTCGAGAATCAACGCGGAGTGCGTACACGCCCTCCGGCTGCCTTCTTTGTGCATCGTCGCGCAAGGAGCGAAAACCGTCATCGTAGGGCAGGAGGTCTACGAGTATGACGCCTCGCGCATGATCGTGTTCTCCGTCGCCCTGCCAGTTGCGGCGCAGATCACGCGCTCCAGTCATTCCGAGCCTTATCTCGCGCTCAAGCTGGAACTCGACCCGCGCAAGATTGCCGAACTGGTCTTGAAGGTTTATCCGCACGGCCTGCCTCCCGTGCAGGAGAGAAGCGCTGTATACATCACTCCGGCCGATGCCAGCATTGTCAGCGCCGCGACCAGGCTCTTGCGGTGTCTCGCGCAGCCTGGAGATGCTGAACTGCTCGCCCCACTTGTGATCAAGGAGATTCTGATCCGGCTCCTGCGCAGCCCCATCGGAGTTCGCATCGCGCAAATGGGTTTTGCAGAAACCAGCGTCCACCGCATTGCCAAAGCCATTTCCTGGCTGCGCGCCAACTTCTCCCAACCCATGAAAGTCGAAGACTTGGCCGGGCTGGTGCACATGAGTGTTTCGTCGTTCCACGAGCACTTCAAGTCAGTCACTTCGATGAGCCCACTGCACTATCAAAAGGTGCTGCGACTCCAGGAGGCGAGACGCCTCATGTTGTCGACAATTGTCGACGCAGGTACGGCGAGTCAGCGCGTGGGCTATCTCAGCGCTTCCCAGTTCAGCCGGGAATACAGCCGCTTCTTCGGCAGTGCGCCGACCAAGGACATCGCCAGATTGCGTCAAGAGACTGGACTTTGGGTCTGACCCTAACTGTTCAATTCTAGACACCCGCCTGCCCCCCATAGGTGTACAATCTCCACCACTTGCAAACCCAGGTTTCCGCGTCGCAAGACACAAGCCAAGATGCCGATTTCAGGCATCGCTCGTGATTGGCCCCGGTGTTGAAGTCAAATTCAGCTTCAGAAGGCAGTCATGAGAATTCTGCTCTATAACCCCGACAACGGTGTAACGCGCAATTTCATGCCGCACCTCTGGATGTTCCTCCTCCAGGCGCTCACCCCTCCCGGCCACGAAGTTGTGCTCATCGATGGCAACGCCCAGCCTATGGACGAGGCCCAGATCGCGCAGTTCGTCCGCGACCAGAACATCGGACTGGTCGGCATCGGCGCCATGACCCGCATGATCGCCAAAGCCTATCGCATCGCCGACGCAATTCGGCCCACCGGCGTGCCCATCGTCATGGGCGGACCTCACGTGACCGAACTTGCCGACGAAGCCCTCGGCCGCGACGGTGGCCCCCGTCATGCCGACGCCGTCGCCCTCGGCGAAGCCGATGAAACCTGGCCCCAGATCGTGAATGACGTCGTGCGCGGCGAACTCAAGGAAATCTACGCCCCCGTCGATCAGGCCGGAAAAGAAAAGAAGCCTTCCCTCAAGCCCTATCCCGTCATCCCCTGGGATAAGACCGACCTCACCCAGTTCAACCTCGTCCCCAAAGCCGCCTTCCCACTGCTGAAAAGAGTCGGCGAAGGCTGGGGCACATTCCGCATTATCCCCGTCGAGTCGGGACGCGGCTGTCCCTACGGTTGCGAGTTCTGCACCGTCACCGGATTCTTCGGTGACTCCATCCGCTTTCGCAGCAACGAGAGTGTCGTCAACGAACTCCTCCTCCTGAAAGCCCGCGCCCGCCGGGAGAAAGGCCAGATGGCCGTCTTCTTCATCGACGACAATTTTGCCATCAGCGTCAAACGCACCAAGTCGCTGCTCCGCGACATCATTGCCGCTAAAGCGCAGGTTAACTGGGTGGCACAGATCAGCGCCAATCTGTTGCGGGACGAGGAACTCGTAGACCTGATCGCTGCTTCCGGCGGCAAGTGGGTCTTCATCGGCATGGAGTCCATCGACCCCGCCAATCTCAAAGACGTCAACAAAGGCTTCAACAAGCCCGGCGAATATTCCGCCGTGCTCGAGCGCCTGGCCAAACGCAACGTCTACGCCATCACATCGTTCATCTTCGGCATGGACAACGACACCGTCGGCGTTGCCGAACGCACCCTCGAGCAAGTCCGCACCTGGCCACCCGGCCTGCCCATCTTCGGCCTGCTCACACCTCTGCCCTCAACCCCGCTCTACAAGCGCCTCGAAGTCGCGGGACGCCTTACCCGTCCCCGCCACTGGCAGGAGTTCATCCCCTTCGCCATGGCCCACACGCCGCTGAAGATGACGATCGAAGAAGCGCACGCCGAAGTGAAACATGGCTGGGCCCAAGCCTACAGTCCTGAAGCGTTAGCCGACGCGGTCGACGCGCTCGATGACCAGCCTCTCGGCTATCGCATCAACGTCTTCCTCGCTCGCCTCTTCTTCCGCGGCATCTATTTCCCCATGATGGGACGCTTTGCCTGGTTGAAAGTGGTTTCCCAAAACCGCCACACGATTTTCAAACTCGCGAAAGAAGCCTTCTTCGGCCGCAGAACGCAGCCCAGAGGTCCTCAACCCGAACCTTTGTATGAAGACGTGACATCGCCAGAGGTCCGCGGTGAAGTAAGCGTATAAACCCGCCTACGCAGCTCGCGGAACAAGCGCACGATTTGTATCAGGGCATGCCTTCAGGCGTGCCGCAATGCCGCTCCTCAGTGCGCCTTCAGGCGCCGCGTTCATGGTGCGGGACTTCCTCCGCAGCCTGTTGAGCCGCGCCGAAAATGGGTCGAAAGAAGAAGGGCTTTCGCCCCCAGACGTCCAGCCCCGCACAAATTATGAAGAGAATTCGCGCCGCTCCGCCCTACCGGATCCGCGCAATATTGTTCGCTACCACCGCGCTCTCACCCGCCACCAGCAGCCGCATCGCAATCCGTTCCGCTTTGTAGTGCCGCGTCCGATGCAGAACGTAAACCAGGCCAATCCCACTTCCGAAACCGAGCGCCGCTCCTGCAGCCTGTCCCGGAGCGCCCATCGTCACAAACGGCCGCGCAAACGGATTACTCTCACGATATCCTTGGCCCAGCCCCTTCTGCGTCGTGATGGCATCCGCCGCAATCAGTCCCGCGAAAATTCCGGTGTTCACTTTCTTCTCAACGGTCCAGAATTTCTGCGGCTGCGGCTTCACTGGTGGTTCGGCCACCACCATGTTCTCCGCTCGCGCGGAAGCAGCTAGAAGGAGGAACCCCAGAATACTCGCGAACGCAGAGTGGACTTTCCGTCGGCCAGACATGCTCCCAGCCTAGTCCCACCGTACACGAAAGTACATGGCCCAAAGCGGGTACTACCCTCCCTTTAGTAAGAGGACTCTTGCACTATGAGTCACATCGACCTACAACGACTTCCCCTCTAAGCCCCTGATTCCACGCCCTGTTCAGGGGATCGGCGGTTCTACGTCTCAATTCCGCTATTGGAATTTTGAGAAATTATTCAACCGTCACGACATTGAAACCGGATCGCTCATGTCCAGAAGGGGTCCTTACCTCGAAGCGGCTGCGTCGTGCTTATTGTCGCGAAGAAGAGGCAAACTGCCGGCGCAGGAGCCAGGCAAAGACTGCAACCACTGCAGCGGGAACCCAAATCCAGAGAAGTTCATTCCCCAGAATGGTGATGCCGCGCCCAGCAATAAAACGTCCCGGGGAAATGGGCGACACCCGGATAGGCCTCCAGGGAAGAAAGTAGCGACTGTTGTCGAAGGGCGAGAAGAACGCGACGCCAAGGCCGCCGGTTGTCATCGCATCGAGCAAGCCGTGACTGGCCGTCGTCAGAAAGAAGTACAGCCAGAGAAAGAAAGGCCTCAAGCCGGGTACACCCATGCGGAACCCAGTCAACAAGACAAGCGAGGCAAGAAGCACGGCGAAGACCAGTGAGTGCGTTAATCCCCGATGTCCCCAGAAATCACCGTACGGAATACCCAATCGAAACCCGATCACGTCCAGGTCGGGGACCATGGCACAAGCGGCACCAATTACCCAAACACGCCTGGGAACGCGCGCCTGACAAAAACATGCCCCGATGCTGAGGGCTGCCACACCATGGGAAATCTACGATGCCAACGAGAACCTCCGCCCTACGCCGGATTCATTGGCTGAGGGTTCCTCTGATCCTTTGTGTCCTCTGTGGTCAGCCCGCCGCCTCCGCCAGCGCCTTGCGCACAAACTTCACCAGGTGCCATCCATCCAAATAGACAAATGGCGGCTCGCCGCAGGTGTAGTGCCCGCAGGGCAACTCGACCGACTCCAGCGGAAGGTTCCGTTTATGAAACTCATCCACAATCTCCCGCGAGAACTCCGGCAGAAACGTCAGGTCATAGCGCGCGAAGATGATCTGCGACCGCCGGGGATAGCGCGCGTACTTGTCAAAGTACGCCGCCGGGCTCACCGACATCCACAACTGCCGCAACCGGTCGAGCGTAATCGTCTCCGCCAACCCTTCCTTGATGTGGCGCGTCGACTGCCCTGTCCACACCACATCAGCAAAGAAAGTCGACGCGTGATTGAAGGCCGCAACTTTGATCCGTGGCTCGTGCGCCGCGCACAAAAACGAATAGCACGATCCGAGACTTGTCCCGATCGTGCCCAGCGTCGTATATCCCTGCTGCTCCAGCCAGTCCAGACAGCAGCGCAGGTCGAGAATCCCCTGCCGCGCCGCATCAATCGTCCTGCAAACATTGGCCGAGACGGCATAGTCCGAACGCTGAATCTCCGCCGGCTTGCGAATGTCATGATACGGCAAACTCAACCGTAGCGAAGCAATCCCAAACCGCTGCAGGATCGCGCACAAAGCGTTGTACTGGATCCCGTTCGCGTTCCAATGCGGTAACACAACGACCGCCCGCTTCCCCGGAGCCGCAAACCACCGCGCATTCACCACGTCGTTCTCCGGATAAGAAGTCCGCACCGGCGAGGTGAACCGCAGAAACTGCCCGCGCTGCCCTCTGACTTTGCGCTCCAGCTTCGGCTCTGGCGCCGCCCGCGTCGAAAACACCTGCACTGGCCGCTCTTCCACCCGAAAATCGGTCGGCATCCGGTAGGAAAAGAACTGGTCGCTCTCCGCGACAATGCGCCGGTTGTATTCGCTCAGGTATTTCTCCGGGTCCGCCGGCATCTGCCCCGCAGCCACCCCATTGCGACAAGGCCACGAGTCCGCCCACTCCATCCCCCACTCGAGCGGCCGCACCACGCGGTTCGTGTCCACCAGCGTGAGCCGCGTCTCCCAGTCATACATCCAGTTGTCAAACCACTTCGGCATGTGCGTTGTTGTCGAGCCCTTGTCGAGGATCGTCAGGTCAGCTTTGATCGCATAGAACCGGGTAGCGCAGGCCTTCAGGCCTGCGTGGTTGGGACACCCGTATGAGGGGCTTCAGCCTCTGCGGTGCCGTCCGTCGCGGCAGCGCCCTCCCAAATATAACAAGTCAGCGCGTCGGGCCTCGCCATCGCCGCATCGAACGGCAGAAAAAGCCCACCGAAAAGGCTCTGCAAGGTTTTGGGGGTGGCTAAGAGCTACAAGGCTAAGAGCTAAAGGCTAAAAGCTAAAGGCTAAAAGCTAAGAGCTAGCTCAAATACTTCCGCGGCACACGCTTCGAAATCCCGCACAGTATCTCATATGGCACCGTCTCTGCAATCGCCGCATGCTCGCGCGCGTCGACGGTGAGCCCGTCGCTCGAGCCCAACAGAATAACTTCATCCCCCACCGCCGCCTCGGGAATTCCCGTCACATCCACCAGCGTCGTATCCATCGAGATCCGCCCCAGGATCGGCGCGTACGTGTCGTGCAGAATCACCCGCCCGTGATTCGACAGCCTCCGGTTCAGCCCATCGGCATAGCCCACCGGCAGCACCGCAATCCGTGTCGGGCCCTTAGTGATGTACGTTCCGCCATAGCCCAGCGCGTGATTCGCGCCCACTTCACGCAACGTAAGCACGCGCGTTTTCCACGTCAGCACCGGCTTCAAGTTCAGCCGCAGCCGACTGCCGCTCACTTCCCGCCCCGCTCGCTGAAACGGCAGATGATATCCATAGAGCGCAATCCCTGGCCGCACCATGGCATGCCAGGTCTCATTTCTCGAAATCATCGCGCTGGTATTGGCGGTGTGCAGAACCTCCGGCGAGAACCCCGCCTCTTCCACCGTGCGCTTCGCCTCGCGAAAACGCTCCATCTGCTCTTCCACCGTCGGCGTGTCCAGTACTTCCGAGGACGCCAGGTGCGTGCACAATCCTTCCAGATGCAGGTGCGGCGCCGCCCGCAACAGCGCGCACAGCGCTCGCAGTTCCGCCATCGGAACACCAAGCCGCCCCATGCCCGTGTCCACCTTGAGATGCACCGGCTGCCGCTCCACGCACTGCTCCCGCGCCGCCTTCTCCAGCCCCTCGATGTGCCACGGCTCCCAGATCGTCGGCGTCAGCTTGCGCCGCACCACCTCCGGCTCTTCGCCCCGCCACAGCCCAGTCATGATCAGGATGCGCCCGCCAATCCCCACCTCACACAACGGAATCGCTTCGTCCGTCGAGGTCACACCGAACCACCGCGCCCCCGCGGCTTCGAGCGCCCGCGAACACTCCACCGCGCCGTGCCCGTAGCCGTCCGCCTTCACCACCGCGCACACTTCCGCCCGGCCCACATGCTTCTTCACCACCTGAAAGTTGTCTCGCAAATTGGCGAGCGACACCTCAGCCCAAGTCGGCCGGGTCGAGACACGATTCACGCTGACAACGCTCGCTGCCACAAGAGCGATTATATGCAAAGCCGTCTCGCGCCCCGTGGTTACGTGGGTTCCATACCCGCGAACAGCCTTCCGAACTCAACTCTCAGCTCTCCGCCAGCACAAAGTTCACCGTGACCAGCGTCTCCACTTCTACCGCTTCGCCGTTCAAAACGTAGGGCCGATAGCGCCATTGCTGTACCGCCTCAGCGGCCGCCTTCACCAGGAATGGATGGCCACTGACGACCTGCAGATGCTCGATCCTGCCTTCTTTGCTGATGATGGCCTGCAGCACGACGGGCCCCTGGATTCTCATCTTCCGTGCGGCCTCAGGATAAGCAGGCTGCACTCGTCGGAGGAGCATTCCCTCCATCATCACGGAGACCGGCGGTTGCTTGACCTTGGGCGGCAGAGGTGGCGCCCCTGGCCCCGCGATCGCGATTAAGTCCATCCCACCGCGGGATCCCGGACCGCCCGGGCCGCAGTTCGTGCAGATCGTGTCAAAAGCCGGCGCAGGCTCAACACCGCGATCATCAATGTTCGGGGTAGTCGTGGGGATGCGCGAGGGCTGCAGAAGAGTCTCCCCAATCCTCTCGCTAGTACGCGGCCTTGAGCCCGACTGAACGTGATCCATCGGCTGCGGCGGCTCCGGAGCCAGCGCCAGCAGATTCACAATCGGCGGCGCCGCATTCAGCCGCGGCAGCATATGCGGAAACAGCACCGGCGTCAGCACCAGAATTCCCACCGCCACGCATTCCAGAAAGAAAGAAAACAGCGTGGCCCAGCCGCGTCGGCGGCGCGCCCAGGTGGCCCCATTGGTGTCGAGGGAAGAAAACATGGCGTCCTCCAGTCGGCGATAGGGCCCCCCGGGCGCGACTCCCGCCGCATCCTCGAGAAACTCTGCCCACAAACTCGCCTACTGCAACAGACACTGTTCCATCTCTGGAAAGTTCCCAGTCGCACAAAGAAAAAGGACCGCGGGTTGCGCGGTCCTTCAGGAACTTTTCCGCCTCAGCCGGTGTCGTTAGTTCTTCGGCGGCGTCTGTGGAGTGGTAGCGGGCGGCTTGGGCGCCGCAGGTTTAGGAGCAGCCGGCTTCGCAGCCGACGGAGCCGAGGGCGCCGGAGCCGCTACGCCGGAGACCGCGTTGTAGCCATCAACGATCGCCTTCGTAATGTTCACGCCCTCGTTGGCCCACAGCACCTGTCCCTGCGGCCACGGGTTCGACGCGTCGATAATCATCCCGAGACTGTTGTCCTTGGCGTACTTGTCGATCACCGGCCCCATCTTCTGCAGAATGCGCTGCGCAATCTCCGCCTGCTGCTGCTGGAATTCATTTTGCGCGTCTTCCTGGTTGCGCTGCAGAGTCTTCGTCTTGCTCTCGATACTCTTCACCAGGCTGGCGCGGGCATCTTCACTGAGCTTAGAGTCCTGCGCATTGAGTTGCTTTTTCAGCGACTCGATCTCGTCATTCAGGTTCTTGAGTTCAGTGCGCTTGGGCTCGAACTTCTTGGCGAGCGCCTCAAAGTCGCGCTGCCCTTCGTTCGTGGCCACGATAGCGTCCTGAATAGTTATGATTGCGATCTTGGTCCCGCCAGCGGGAGCCGGCGCCGGAGCGGCGGCCGCGCTGTTGGTTTGGGCAAGCGCCGTCAGGGACAAAAGAGCGGTGGCCAGAAGAAGGCGTGCAAACTTGTTGCTCATGGGGTTGCTGAAACTCCTTGGTTTTTTCCGGATATTCTGTGAACTTTCCCAGGCACCGCTGGGTTCGGCGCGCCACAAGATGGTGATTGACCGGCGAGGGCGGGCCCCAAACTCTCCAGCTACGCACGCCAATGAATCGCGTGCAGCGCGGCCCTGATGGGAACGATTCCAGGGTACAGACCTCAGTATTATAGAGGCGCCCTTCCGCCACCGTCAAACCGCTTGCCTTCATATGGACGCACGGGCGTCCTCGCCCGTGCACGCGTGGATTAGAAGGTCGTCGCCACCGTGAACCTGAACGTCCGCAGCGGCTCTTTCAGCAGCTGCTTCGGCGAGTACAGCGAAATCGCCTGCTGATAGGTGTAGTCGCCCGCCCCGCCCACCGGGAACATATCCCGCGTGATCGGAATCGGCGGCGTCTCCGAAGTATTCAGCCGCAGCGGGTTATACGCCCAATAGATGCGGAACGGCGCATTAATCACCGGCAGCATCACTTGCAACTCCAGCCCCGCCGACATGCGCGGCGTGAAGTTCGTCCCGGAGACCGTCTGCAGATAGCGCGAGAACGGCGGGATCGTCTTGGTATTTACGCAGTTCGTCGCAAAATCCCGTTCCGGACATCCGTACGGAAAACTGTTGATGTCCTGCAGCTGCAGCTCCCCGATTTTCAACTGCGACGAGCGCGCAATCCCGTTGAGACCAAAGTCCATGAACGGCGCCAGCGTCACCGGCCCCGCGATCGTGTAGCGATACTCGAAGTTCGCCACCGCCGAAGTGTCGCCGCCCGGATACACCACCGACTGCACCGGAATCGGAATCGTATATGGGTTGCTCCGTGGATTCGACGGGTCGATGCGGACCACGCTGCCGTCCGGATTGGTCAGGTTGATGTTCACCCGCGTCGGCAAATAAGTGAACGGCCCCACCGAGCGCACGTCGAACCCGCGGATGTCGTTTTCACCGCCCATGTAGAACCGGTCAAACGGCGGCGCCACCAACCCGCCAAACCCGCTCAGGAACGACCCCTGCAGGTTCATGCCAATCGTGTTCCGCCCCTTCTGCACCGGGAAGAATCGCTTGTAGTTGACGATTGGACGAACAAAGTTCACATTCCCGCCAATGCCCGCGATCTCGGCCGCCAGCGTCAACGAGTGCCCCCGATGCGGCGCATAGGCCGCATCCAGCGTATTAAATGAGAATGACGGAATAATCTTGCTGGTAATGACCCCCGCCAGCGCATTTGGCCCGGTAATGCCGCGGTAAGCAATCGACTGGAACAGTTGCTGCGATGCGTTGCTGAACGTCTTCGTCGTGGAGTTATCCCACGCATAACTGATTCCCACTCGCTTCAGCGAGCGTCGCAGCGGATAACTCAGCGTCAACGAAAATCCATAACTGCTCGACTGGAAATTCTGCAGATTCTGCAGCGCCGCATCCGACAGGTTCACCTTCTGCCCCGTCAGCAGCTCAAACTGCTTCGCCTGGTTGAAGTCGTAGCGCCGGTTGTACACCGTGAATCCCGCCTGCAGCGGCCGGTCGAACAGGTACGGCTCCGTGAATCCAAACAGAATATTGCGCTGCTGGTTGCCGACCGAAGCCTGCACTTCCAGCGTCTCACCCAGCCCAAACAAGTTGTTGGTGGAGTAATTGATCCCGATGAACGCTCCCGCCAATCCGCTCACTCCGCCCGTCAGCCCAATGCTGTTCTTGCCCTTCTCTCTCACCTTGAGCGTCAAATCGACCAAGCCGTTCTTTTCATCCAGCCTCTTGTCGGTAATGTTCGAATCATCGGGCTTGAGCTGCTCAAAGTACCCCAGCTGATTCAGCCGCAGCAAGCTGATTTCCCACCTCCGCGAGTCATACACCTGCCCTTCTTCCAAAATCATCTCGCGCCGGATGACCTTATCGCGCGTCGTGGTGTTCCCCTGAAATTCAATCCGCCGCACATAGAACTGCTTGCCTTGATCGAGCTGGATCTCGAGGTTGATAATCCGCTTTTCGTCATCAATATCGGTGTCGGGATTCGGCGTGAAGTTGATGTACCCCTGCTGCCCAAAAGCCTTGCGCAGGTTCTCCAGGCCCTTCCCAACCTTTTCCTGGCTGAAAACATCGCCGTCTTTGATCGCGAAAATGCCCCGCAGCGCGGCGTAGTTCGTCCCCGGCGGCCCGTCCTTAAAAGTGATCTTGCCCAGCTTGTAGAGCAGCCCTTCCTCAATCGGCATGGTGATGTCCACCGCTTTGCCCGGGCCTCGCTGCACGAGCGGAAAGTGAAACCCTTCATGCCCCGTATCGCGAATCTTGGTCGTCGGATCCTCGACCAGCGCCTTGAAGTAGCCGCGGTTGTGATATTCGAAGCGGACACGTTCCGCATCTTCGCTGAGCTTGCTGGCGTCGTAAGTCTTGGCAAACAGCCCCTCGAGAAAAATGGAATGCGGAATGCCCACCGGCTTCAGGTTCTTCATCGAGTTGCGCAGCACGCGGCTGTTCACGTTTTTATTGCCCTGGAACGTGATGCGCCCCACTTTTACCTTAGGACCTTCCTTCACCGCGAACGTGATGCCCACCGCCGCCGGCGGAATCGGCCGCACCTCCGTCCGCACCGTCGCAAACTGCCGCCCGTGCTCCGACAGCAATTCCTTCAGCACCACTTCCGCGTGCTTCACCTTGGTGGGATCGAACTGGCTTTCCTTGCTGAGCCCGACTTTGTCCTTCTTGAAGCGCTCGAGAATGTCGCTCTGGCTCACCGCGTTCACGCCAACGTAGTTGATCTCGCGGATAACCGGCCGCTCTTTGACGTAAACATGCAGCACCCAGCCCTTGGGTGTCTGCTCCCGCTCGAACCTCACATCTTCGAAATAGCCCGTATTCCACAGCGAGTTGAAGTCCCGTTCGAGGCCGGCGGCGTCATAAATATCCCCGGCCTTGGTGAAGATGCGCGCCTTAATGGTGTCAGCCGGGATCTTGCGGTTGCCATGGACCTTCACGTCAATCACCAGGTCCGTCTGTGGAAAGCCGGTCGAGGTTAGAAGTAAGAGAGACGCCAGCAGGAAGCCCAGCATCCGGCGCACGCGACCGCGCAGCCGTACCACGCCCCTCCCGCCATGGGAGACACATCCGGAAATCAGCCCCTCCGGGCCAGTCTTTCCGGTAGGGGGCGCAGGGGTATCCTTATGAAAACGAATAGTTAATACCTCGGTCCGCTGGGTCTGGGCAAAACCAGTAATTATACGGTACGGAGCGGTAGCCGGTCCAAAAACCGGCCCCCGGCCAGATTCAGTCAGCTGGGTCGGCCAACTCTACTTCAACCAAGACGGAATAAAACGTCGCCGAGTTGCCCATGTCGGTAAGTTTTTCTGAGGTAAGTGCGTTTACACTCCCTCCACCCTCGGAAAGCTTGGCCCAACCGAGGCGCGCCGCCACCGTTCCCGGTTGCACCGTGCCGTTCACGCGAGCCCGCAGCCTCACTTCACCCCGCCGGTTGAACACTCGTACCCGCTGCCCGTCCGCAATGCCACGAGCCCGAGCATCCGCCCCGGAGATCTCCAGCTGTCCCGGTTCCTCCATCGCCTGCACCGCCGGAACATTACAGAAGCTGGAGTTGAGAAAGTTGTCGGCCTTTCGAGCAAGAAACTCAAGAGGAAACTCCTTTGCCACCGCCGTGTGACGCGATTCTTCCGGCGGAGAGAACGCCGCCACCGGATCCAGCCCCAGCGCTTTGAGCGCCTCGCTGTAAAGCTCAGCCTTCCCGCTGGCCGTCCCAAAGTTGCCTTCCGCAAACGGCAGAAAACTGGAGGCACGGTCTGCCTGCCCTGAGGAAGCGCCAGCGACCGAAGGGTCCTCGCCCGTGTGCCCGCTGGCAGCACCGTCGTCAGGGCCAAAATTCAGCCGCACCCGATGGTCCCGCTCCAGCCGCAGACGATCTATCCCCTTAAGCCACGGGTTCGCGCTCGCCAGCGCCGTGTCGATCATCGCGTCCACGCTCTCCCGGAAGCACTCCTCCCCAAACCCCATCCGCTCCGCCAGCCCCCGAAAAACTTCGACATTCGAGCGACACTCCCCCAGCGGCGCAATCGCCGCGTTCGAAATCTGCACGTAATAGTGCCCATACGACACCTGCAGATCCTTGTGCTCAAAAAACGTAGTCGCCGGCAGCACGATGTCGGCGTAGTCGGTCGTATCGGTGAAGAACTGTTCGTGAACAACCGTGAACAAGTCCGGCCGCTTCAGCCCTTGAATCACCAGATTGTGGTTCGGCGTAACTGCCGCTGGGTTGGAGTTGTACACAAAAAGCGCCTTCACCGGAGGATTGTCCGCCGCCGTGAGCGCCTTGCCCAACTCCACCATGTTGATGACGCGCGCCGCCCGCCCCAGCGGACTCTTCTGCATCAAATCAGTCCGTTCGAGCGCCGTCTTATTCAGTCCGAACGCCTCGCTCAGCGAGAGCTGTAACCCGCCGCCCACTTCCTTCCACGATCCCGTAATGCAGGGCAGCATGGTGATGGCGCGCACCGCCGTCCCGCCCCGTTCCGAGCGCTGAACACCGTAATTCAGCCGTATCGCCGCCGGACGGATCGACGCATACTCGCGCGCCAGCTTCCGAATGTCGTCGGCGGAAATCCCCGTCCATGGCGCCGCCCGCTCCGGCGGATACTCCTGCACCTTCGCCCGCAACTCCTCAAATCCTTGCGTGTATCGGGCAACATAATCCGCGTCGTACCGATTCTCGTTGATGATGACGTACATCATGGCCAGTGCCAGGGCCGCGTCCGTCCCCAGGTTGATGGGCAGATACCAGTCCGCCAGCGCTGCCGTGCGCGTCCGGTAGGGATCAATCACCACCAGCTTGGCTCCGTTGCGCCGCGCCTCTTCTATAAAGGGCCAGAGATGCACATTGTTGCCGTGAATATTCGAGGCCCAGGCGATGATGTACCGGGAATGCCGGAACTGCTCCGGCTCCGTCCCCATCTTGATGCCCAGCACCGACCGGATGCCCGCTTCTCCCGCCGCCGAACAAATCGCCCGCTCCAGTTGCGACGCCCCCAGCCGATGAAAGAAGCGCCGATCCATCGAAGCGCCATTGAGCACCGCTATCGTGCCGCCGTAAGAGTGCGGCAGAATCGCCTCCGGCCCATATTGCGCCATGATCTCGCGGAACCGCGCCGTAATCGTGTCCAGAGCCTCATCCCACGAGATGCGCTGAAACACATCGGCAGCACCAGCCTGGCCCGGCCCTTTCGGCGCTACCCTCCGCATCGGATAGAGCACCCGGTCCGGCGAATAAACGCGATCCAGATACTTCGCCACCTTCGCGCACAAGAATCCCCGCGTTACCGGATGCGCCGCATCTCCCTGAATCCGCGTCGCGCGACCATCCTCCACCGTGATGAGCACCCCGCACGCATCCGGGCAGTCATGCGGACACGCCGCGTGAACTACAGTCTTCATAGTGAGCCCGATTATAAATTGTCCTATCTAACCAGCCGCCCCTGCCTCACCGGCACTCGCTTGCTAGAACGTGAATAAACCCAAATTGTCATTCCGAGCGCAGCGAGGAATCCCTACTGGCCAGCAGAATCTTCGGGTTGCAGGGATGCTTCGCTCCGCTCAGCGTGACAATCCCATTCATGCGATGGCTCCGTATGTGGCCTGAGCAGTTGCCTGCCTCTTCGTGGCAATTGGTTTCGTTCTTTCTCCCCCAAGAAGATCCCGCACAAACACGCAGGAGAGCTGACCGCAGCTCTCCTTCGCACCTTTGCCTTGCAGTTAGGTTTTTCTTACGGCAGAACCCGCACGCGGTGTGCCCACATGACAGGTGCCCCCGTCTTTGCGTCCTTCAGGATCAACCCATGCACGATCAGCTTCGCGCTGCCCGCCGCTTGCAATCCCGCCAGACCATTCACATTGATGAAGTTGGTCTTGTTGCTGGTCTGCACGGTTAGCGGTCCGCCCAGAACATATCCCAGCATCAGGTTGTTCTGCAGCTGGAAGCTGCCCAGATTGCCGTTGCTGATGGTCACGCTGTTGGCAACGAGGTCGCCCACCACGCCCTGCCGGCGCAGCGAGATGCCTTCCGGTGTAAACGTGTTGGCGGTGCTGTCATACGTGCCGCCAACGAAAATTCGCTGGCCCGCCACAAGCGTCGTGCTGTTGAACAGCTGATTGGTAAACCAGTTGTTCACAAAGCAGATGGCGTACTTGTTGACCGCGCTGACATTGAGCGTCGCCGGCATATCCACCGGAACGCTCGACATGGCAGGCATCTCTTCGCCCACCAGCAACGTCACGCTCTGTGCGCTCCCGCTGCCGTCATTCGTCACCGAGATGATCCGCCCCGAAACAAAGGCCTTCGACGTGGAGACTACTTCCACGCTGCTGGCCAGGATGCTGCCGTCGTTCTGCACCACGCCATCCACTTCGATAAATTCCGGCGCAGCCAGATTGCCCAGGTTGTAGCTGCCGTTAAAGGTGGTATTGGCGTTCACCACGATCGTGATCTGCCGGCCATCCGGCCGCTGCATCACAAACGAGTTGCTCGCCACATTCGACGAGATAAAGCTGCCGCGCAGATCATCCACATCAGCATCTGGGTCCGTCGCGCCGACAACCTTGAAATCAAGCGTCGGGTTGACCGAACCTGTGATCTGCCCGCTGCCATCCACCTGAATCGACTGCCGCAGATCGAAATCCATCTTCAAGCCGGCGAGCCCATTCGCAGCCACCACCATCGGCTTGTTGAAGGCGACGGTTACGGTCGAACTCGTCAGCGTGCCGTTCATCGTAGCGGCGCTCGGCGGATTCGTCGTCAGGTCGAGATACACGATCTGCGGACTCGCCAGCTGCACCGTGGCGCTGGTGTAGGTTCCCGCCGGGACCGAATTGAACCCGACGAGCGTGCGCAGTCCAAGCAGACGGGCGAAATCCACCGTCTGCGGCGTCGAAAGCACCGTCACGCTGCCGGAACTGTTGTTCAGCGTAATGTTGTTCAGGGTTACGTTAAAAGCAAGTACCGAAGGCAGGGGAGCATCTTCGCCCGTGACGAACACCGCGCCCGGCTGGGCATTGGTTGTCGTCGAGGAACCTCCGCCACAAGCCACCAGCGAAGCCAGAATGAGGCCCACAAACGTCAAAGTCAGCAACTTCTTCATGGCAAACTCCAGGTTTCAGGACTGTTGGGGGAGCGATCTACCGCTCACAAGCTCGAACCCGGGTTGTTGGCAGAAGTTGCGGGTGGAATAACGCGGAAGTACACGTCTAGGCGGAGGTTCGCAGAACTGAAGGTAACCAGGAAGTAACCCGTAGGCCCCACTAGACCCCTCTGCGTCCTCGGCGGCCGTTCTCAGCGCCCTCCGCGGTTAAAAGCTTTCCCCGCGGCCCAGTCGAACCGCGCCCTACTTGAACTCCAGAACCTCCTTCTCCTTCCCCTTACTCATCTCTTCCATCTTCTTAATCTCGTCATCCGTCAGCTTCTGGATTTCCTCCAGCGACCTCTTTTCCTCATCCTCGGTAACCTTCTTATCCTTGAGCGCCTTCTTGATGGCATCATTCCCATCGCGCCGGATATTCCGCACCGCCGTCCGATGCTCCTCCAGAATCCGGTGCAGATGCTTCACCATGTCCTTGCGCCGCTCTTCGGTCAGCGGCGGCACCGGCACCCGGATCATCTTCCCGTCATTCATCGGGTTCAGCCCCAGGTCCGCCGACCGTATCGCCTTCTCCAATTCCCCCATCTGGCTCGGATCAAAGGGCTGCACCGTGATCATCTGCGGCTCCGGCGCGTGCACCTGCGCAATCTGATTGATCGGCATCTTCGACCCGTAATAATCCACCTGCACGGTATCCAGCATGTGCACCGACGCGCGCCCCGTGCGCGTCGCCGCCATCTCGCGGCGGAAGTCCTCCACCGCCTTATCCATGCGGGTTTTCAGTTGCGCATAGGTCTCTTTGAGAGCGGGAATCCCTGCCATCACCAACGGCGCCATGGTTCTCTCCACAACAAAGATTGAAAACGAGGCATTATAACCAATTAGCAGGGATGGAGATCGTCGAGTTGCCAGGCAGGAACTACAACCCCCGCGGAACGAGTACCAGCCGGTCGATGCCAATCTTCGCTCCATCCCTCGATCGGTAGTCGTCCAGGTGAAACACGATCGCCACCTCGTCAAAGCGGTGGATCGACGACTGCGCTGGAATTGGGAAAGTCAGCGTCTCGTGTACGGTTGGTCGCTCGCCGTAGAGCTGCCAGGGCGGCGTAGATCGAACTATGATGCGCCCCAGCGACTGGGATGGCTTCCCCGGCTGTCTCGTGTTGATCAGGATGAGTTCCAGAGAAACCGATTCGGGATAGCGGTCGGTGTTCCGGATCGCGACCTGGATTCTGCTGCAGCAATCCAAGTCAAGCAGCGTGCCAAAATTCTGGTGGGCCTCCATCGACAGCGGACGTAGGTCGGTGGAGTGCGTACCGAACATGTCCGGGCTTCCGTGCTCCTCGCGCGAGCCGCTGGGAGGATGCGCATCCGGAGCCCGGAAGAACCAATACACGCCGCCGAAGGGAATGACCAGGGGGCCGGCTATGCGACGACTGGTCAGGAGACTATTTGTAAGTAATGGCGGAGGCGCCACCAGCGTTGTGTAGGTCTCCTTCTCCGCCCACAACACGATGCCGGAGTTGCCGTCTTCAGGTGCAGAAGCCGATCCTTCCGCTTTCGTGCCTTCTTTCTTGCCATGTTCTTGTACCGCATGCGCTAGGCTCAACGACGGGAAACCGAACCTGCCAAAGGGATGCGGATACATGGCATATGGCAGCAGAACCGCCGCAGTGACAATGCTCGCCAGAGAAAGAACCAGCACCATGCGCTTGTCGAGATTCGTCCTCACCTCCTGGCCCCACCGGGAAGTTCCACCCGCAAAGCGCCATGTGAAGAAGGCCGCACTCATACCCACCAGCACGGTTCCCAGCACTAGATGATCCACGCCGCCAGCTATCAAACCAGCTTCGGCACAGATCACCGCAGTGAAAGAGGCGAATTGGCGCCACTGAAACCGGTCCGGGTCCGGCAACGCCAACACGCTGTGAGTCAGCGAAAGCATTGCTGGTTCGACAAGGCTTTCCCTGTCCGACCGGTCCTGTCGTGCCCATACCGATCCCGCCAGGCTGACCCCAAGCGCCACGGCAACGGCTATCGCCCAGGCAGAATCCTCACAAAGTCGGAGTGCGAGGGGCGCGAGCCAAACAGTACCAAGAGACGTCTGCAGCACAAAGCGGGGCGACCGGACCGTACCTTTCTCCCGCCGGATGCGCGATAGGCTCCACAACGACACGGCGCTGGCCAGAAACACGAGCAGCACACGTCCAGTTGCCATAGCGAACAACGCGGCCCACGACAGACCCCGCGGCGGCAGGGGTAAACGACAGCCAGCGTATGCGGCCGACGCGGCCGCCACCAATCCCGCAACGGGTTCCGACCATTTGGGAAGGGGTTCTGAGTGGAAGCGTCGAGTGCCTCAAACATGTTCATGCTTACAGCTCACCCTCTGGACGGTCGGAACTGAGTTGACGCGGAGAAATGCCGGTGCTTGTGTTGACACCGCGACGTGCGCGATTGTTCCCGCGCAGAAACCGTCCTGCACGGTCCATGCACCTCCCGCCCGTCCGGCCGAAAGCCCCTTCACC
>Ga0075014_100000124_pt1 | contig 24418 bp, 8 predicted proteins | sample AleBraG_ABR_2014_FD_71472 | JGI IMG/M metagenome (GOLD analysis project Ga0075014, IMG submission 71472) | Freshwater sediment microbial communities in response to fracking from Pennsylvania, USA - Alex Branch Run_MetaG_ABR_2014 | ecosystem: Environmental > Aquatic > Freshwater > Creek >... | reverse complement strand
TGGGCGGGCTTCTGCGCTGGCTTCTGAGCGGGCTTGTTGATGATCTTGGGGTCCGCAATCGCCTTTTGGGCGGCGCCCTTCGCGACGTTGATCTCCTTCATAGCATCGAGCGCCGCCTGTGCCTTTCTCACGGCGGCAGCCGTCCCGCTGTGGTCGTTTTGAGCTTTGGCGATCGCGCACGCCGTCGCCGCGTGCGCGTGTTTGGCACTCTGGAGGATGGCGTGCAGTGACGCTCGTGCTGCTTCCATCCGACACTACACCAGATGGTTGCGAATAAAAATTCGAGAATAAATTACACCCTCGTCTCGGGGAACTCAGCTGCCGCGTCCGCGATGGGGACCTGGAGATGCGCGACCGCGTTGGTCGAGCGCAACGACCATGCCGCGCGCAGGGACCTCGAAGGTTTCAGCTCGTGGCCTCCGGTGTCGCAAGCCACGATGACCGAGCGTCCGGCCGCCAGCGCGACGACGTCCTCTTCGAACGAGGAGTTGACCTCGAAGTACTCGACGCCGTTCAGCTTGCACGCGAGCGCCTTCGCCCAGGCCCTCCAAGTCGCGGGAGGGTACCGGTCGAAGATGGGCACCTCGATCGCGCCTGGCAGCAGACATTTCTTGTCCTTCATCGGGCGAACGTCCACCACGACCCACTCTTCCCGGGCGACGAGGTCCCGCGCCCTGCGGGCGTCCACGCTCCTGATGCCGGCGACCTTGATGTCCGACACGATCTGCGACCAGGCGGCCTGGGCACGGACCGCTCTGCTTCCTCTGTTTGAGATGCGATGATGCATGGCTGTATGCTCGGCATGTGAGCCGCCGCAGAGCCCGCTTATACCACCTTGCAGGATTTTTTGGGACACTAACTGTGTCCCACCTGGCGCGAGTATACGGAGTTAGCCTCGGGAGGACTCTCCAAAGAACGCATTCTCGGATACTCGGACACGAACCGGAGATCGGTTCGTCTCTGTCCGCCGGCCGTACGTCCCAGCAGTGTTGGCCTCGGTCCGATACCGCAGGCCATGATGTTCCGAGCGCCCTGGAAGTCGCGATTGGTGAAGCAGCCACACGTTCTGGAATCACAGAAAACTAGCCCCCTCACCCGTCGTACGCGACCTTTGACCATGCGAGCCACCGGTTGCGTCCTTGCGTAACACTTCCAGCAGCATTGCGTGGTCAGGTTCTCGTCCACCATAGTCGTGCCGCAGGCGAAGGCCATCCTCGCTCGCCGCAGGCACAGATTGTTCGGAGCTGGCCGACATCCCTTGATCCCCGGAGCGATGCTCGCATCGCCGTAGTAGCTCCTCTTCACCGGGCCATCCTCCTTGATCTGCTTGAAGTAAGCGTCCAACGCCTTCGGCTTCCGGATGTAGGTGTCCAGACGTCCTCGAGCCCACCTAGCCTTGGTCTTCTCGTCCCAGAGCTCCTCGTGCACCCGTGCGTACCGGCGGATGTGAGCCCGAACCGCCCAGTGGTCAGCGGTCTTGAGGGAGATTTCGTCGATCCGATCCTGCTGAGCCTGAACGCCGGCCAACCAGATCGCGGTTCGCCGCTGCAGTCGCTTCACTCCGCCCTCGGTGTAGTACCTTCCTATCGTGAAGCGCCGCCTGACGAGCTTCCGATTGACGGCGTGGACGGAGTAGCTGACGTTCGGTGATACGCCGGGATCCTGGCTGAGGTCACCGTCGAGGACCACCGGCGCAGCGGCGCCAGGGGGCGCGATCGTCGGCTCGGCCTTCTTCGCGGCCTCCTTCGCGGCCTTCTTCGCCGCGTTCGCGGCGAGTCTCTCCGCCTTGCATCGTTCAGGACTGCGCTCCCTCGCCGCCTTCCTCGATGCGGACTCCAGCTTGGACTTGGCGCGGGCATCGGTGGCGATCTCCTCCGCGGCGAGCTCCGCCGGCGTCTTTCCGCGTCGGAAGTGGGCGCACATCGACACGCCGTCCGTCTCCACCATGCGACTGAATCTCCACTTCTTCGTCGCGAGAGGTCCAGTCCTGAATACGGTAGAGAACTGAAGAATGGCGTCCTCCTTGAACTGGTCGAGGTTGCCACCGTAGAGGCCCTCGCTCTTCATCAGACCGTAGAGCGCATCGGTGTCGATCTTGATGAAGTGGGCTCGGATGTCCCATACCGGACAGATGCAGAAGACCTTCGCGCCGCGATCCTCCAGGTAGCGGAGCCATCGACGATACGTCGCGAGGACGACTCCGGTGTTGGCGCGGAGCCACGAATCCACAATGCCTTCGCCGTCGCCGAGACCGAGATCCCGGCGCTCCTGCGCGACGAAAGCCGCGGCGTCCGGAAGGAGGGGTTCGTCCAAGCCCCAGAGGTTGATCGCCTTGATGATCGGCCACGCCGGCCCGCGCGCCGCGGGATCCTCGTCGCACCACGTCCGAACGAAGCGCTTCTGCCGAGCCTCGAACGGAGTCACGATGGAGTTCTTGAAGTTCGTGACCATCGATAAAGCAGCGGAAGAGTATAGCTGGCCGTCGCCGACGTAGCGCACGGGATCGGGAAACTCCGCAAAGAGACGCGCCGTCTCTTCGACCCCTTCCACCTTGGAAGAGTCCAGCATGAGTTGACGGAAGAAGGTCTGGTCGAAGTCCGGAAGAGGAGTCCCTCGGTCCTGGCAGCTCATGATGATATCGAGGGCCATGAGGCCCGCACGGTTGGTGGCCTCCGACACAGCTCGAACCCTCTTCCGAATCGGCTCGAGGAGCGACATCTCCTCGAGGTGCGAGGAGAGCCCGCACTTGACGACCTTCTCAACCTCGCCCTTCCTCTCGGATCTGGCCAGCGCCTTGTCAGGCCTGGTGCGCACGCGCCGAGGCAAGCCGAAGACCTCCGGACGTTGCTTCCTCAACCAGGCTTCGAGGATGAAGGTCTCCGGCGTCTCTCCGCAGATGGGCCTCCGGAGGACGCCGTCCTCGAGGACGGCGTCGATGCTAGCCGACGCGGAGATCTTCACGCCGACGATGTCGGCCAAACGAACGTAGCTTCCCTTCTTCGTCCGGTGCGTGAAGACCTCCGGCCCGTGTCCTGCGTCGTCGTCGTCGTCGTCGTCGTGGCCCTCGTCGTCATGGCAGCAATGGCACCGCCGGCGCGCAGCGGCGGATGATTCCGCCCGGTCAGCCCCCGCCATGGGCTCGTACAGACCCATGGGCCGTGTCTCCTTTAAGCCGACAACATTTCTAGCTCCGCGGCGCGCGCCGCGGGCATGATCGATCGCGATGAGCTCGTCGGCGGCGTTGTCCCATTATTTCTGCAAGCGGGTATAAAAAAAATATGTGCGCTGTAATGGGTAAACCGCCATCATGGGGATCTTCGCCAGGATCGCCGACACCTTCGTCAGCGTACGCGCCGTCATCGCGGAGTTCGTCGCCACGACCAGCTTCATCGCCATCGCGACCGGCGCCGCCACCGGCCTCGCGCTCCTGACGGAGTCAGAGCCGGGGGTCCACACCATCGGCACCGCGATGGCGTTCGGCTTCACCATCGTCGCGTTCGCGTACGCCACCGGCCACACGTCGGGAGGGCAAATGAACCCCGCCGTGACCATCGGCCTGGTCGCGTCGGGCAACCTGCCTGCGCTGCAGGGCGTCTGCAACATCGCCGCTCAGGTCTCCGGCGCCATCTGCGGCTCTCTCATCGTCTACGGCATGTACCCCGGCGACGGCCACGGCCTGAGCCTGGCCGCCAACGTCATCCCGCACGGTCTGACGCCCGGCCGCGCGTTCCTCGGCGAGATGTTTGGCACGTTCGCGTTCGTATTCGTCATCCTGGAGACCGCGTGCAGCTGGAAGAGCGCCGCCAACCGCAGCCTCGCGCCGCTCGCCATCGGCTACACCCTCTTCGTGGTCCACCTCATCCTGATCCCCTTCACCTCGGCGGGCGTCAACCCCGCGCGCAGCCTGGGACCCGCGATCGTGTCCGGCGTCTACAGCCCGCACTTCTGGGTATACATGTTCGGGCCCTCGGCCGGCGCGCTCGTCGCGGCGCCGATCCACCTCCTGCTGACCGGATCCCCTCCGGCCGTCCAGATGATATTGAGTCCCCCGACGATGGCGTGAATATTTTGCCGTCGGGATGTGCAATGGAGGCTGGCAAGTGGCTCAAGGTCCGCGCGCGCGCCAACAAATTCGCGTACTGGCACCACGGCGTCTCGTCGTCCGTCGACACGGTGATACACTACTGGGACGGCAAGGTCCGCGAGACGAGCCTCGACAGATTCAGGGCCCTGGGCGACGACGGCCAGGTCGTGGACGACGAGCCGGACTACGAGCAAGACGAGATTGCGGAGCGCGCCAGGACGCTTCTCGGCCTCGGCGCCGCCCGCCTGCCCACCAGAAACCCAGAGAGGTTCGCGGACTGGTGCTGCCGCGGCGAGCCCGTCTTCGCGCCCGACGCAATGGACTCCGGCTGGTCCAGCCTGGTCATCGCAGGAGTGCTCGTCCTGCTGTTCATGGACGTCTTTGGCACGCGGTATACCCTTCACTGAGTGCCAGCGCCTACCGGTTTTTGTCAAGATGCATCTGTATACCACCTTGCAGGATTTTTTGGGACACTAACTGATGATGCGGTCTCCAGCTCCCATTATTTCTGCAAGCGGGTATAAATGCAGACCCTGTCGTGGGCCAAAGAAAACAAAGAAGTTGCTGCCCAGGACGCGCAGTACGAACAAACGCAAGCAAAGGTGCGGGAGCTGAGCGCGCTGCTGGACCGCGCGGTAGGCTGGAACAAGGATTTCCTGGCAGCTGTCCAGAAGGAGCTGGACGACGCGAAGGCCAAGCTTGCGCAGCCGGGCGGCAGTCCGAAGAAACCCGCCGTAAAGAAGCCGACCGTAAAGAAGCCGACCGTAAAGAAGGCGCCTGCAAAGAAGACGCCTGCGAAGTAGACCGGACCTGCGACACGGGACCTGCGGACCTGCTGCATAAAAAAGCGGTCCCATGTAGCCGAAGTCCGTCCATCTAGAAACCAACATGGTCGGTCACAACGCTGTAGTCGTTCCCGCGTGGGGCCCTGCCACCCTGTGCTCGGTCCTGCTCTGCAAGGGCCCCAACCTGCACAGCATCGCGCTGCAGAAGTGGTCTCGCGACGACACCTGCTACAAGGTCTACATCAACGTGTTCGTCGACGAGTCTCCAGAGCAGACCGCGCCGTACAACGCGGTGGTCCCCGGCGCGCGCGGCCACGCGATCATTTACGTGGAGAAGAACGGCGAGATGATCGACTGCGATACGTTCGCGACGGTGGACCAGCTGGTCCGAGTTGCCGAGGAGAACAGGGAGTACGCGCTCGCGCGCACGCGGCGCGAGCTCTGCCGCGCGATCACGCTGGGCGTCCCCCTGTCCACGCGCGAGGAGCAGGCTGAGCTGCGTCTCGTCGGACGCGACATCCCCAACCCTTTCGGACCCCGCCTTCCGGACCGCCGCTGCCGCGAGCGCTCTCCGGGCCGCAGCAGCCGGAACCGTCAGATACGCGGCCGATACAAGCCCATCCAACGCCGCCGGACCGAAGAAGCTTCCATAGATAGTCGACGGTAATGTGAGTCACAGCTTCTTCTCGTAAATGCTGCCGTCCTGCCGTTCTCAAAGTCGCAATCATGGAGAGGGTCTGCCGCAACTGCATCCACAAGGCAGTGAAGGTGGCGAACGGGAGGCTGTTCTGCAAGCATCTCATGGACAGCATCGGCATCGGCAAGGCCATGGGCGAGAATCACTCTCTGGCATGGGAGTCGCTGCTGAAGGTTCCGGGAGTCGTTCCGGCCGCGAAGCACCACGTCTCCATGTTCCTCGAGGACGCCGAAGCGATCGCTGACCTGAATTCGAGGATGTCGAAGGGCAGGGCGTGCGTGTCGAGGTACACGGTGTCCGAGTGGGTCTGGATGCCGCCTCCGGAACGCGTGCTGCCGCCAGAGCCGACCCTGAAGCGCAAGTCCCCTAAAATACAGCGCAGGCTGACGTCTCCTATAGTTCAAGGCCGCGAGGTACCGTGTTCATGTTGCGACGAACGCACCTCCTTCGTCCCGGGCACTCTTGACAGGGTTCCGTTCGCAGGCACCGTTCCGGATCGTGAAGAAACCGCAGAAGCGACGCAGGGTCGTCGCGAAGTTGATCCCTCGGCTGCAGTCCGTCCCGACAGCGCCCCCTGCGCAGCCCGAAGCGGCACCGTCGAGACGAGCTTCGCCGCCCTCCGTCCCATCCGCCCCGCCTGTCGGCAAGTTCGAGAAAGCGAAGGCGCAGCTGGCGAAGCAGGGATGCACCACGCCGTGGTGCGCGGGCATCGGAGGCTGCCGGAAGTGTGGCTGGACGATCACTTCTTCGACGACTTAGGTTTTTTGGGCGCGGGCGCCTTCTTGGACGCGGGCGATTTCTTGGGCGCGGTCGTCTTCGTCCCGCCCACCTGCGCTAGATTGAGACCTCGCGTGCTGCGTGGGACTGGGTCCGATGTCGCGAGCGTGTTGGTGATCCTGTCCATGCTTACCACTACTGTGGAGTTTAGGGGCGCATGTAACATATCACTTCTTCTTTGTGGCCGCGGGCTTCTTCGCCGGAGACTTCTTCGCGGCGGGCTTCTTCGCCGGAGATTTCTTCGCCGGCGCTGTCTTCTTCTTGCCGCCCATCTGCGCGCCGTTGAGGCCGGGGTGGTCGTCCATCGCGGTCAGGTCGTCCACGATCATGGTGCTTTGTTGCAAGACACCTCCCATAAAAAGGGGCGCAGTGCGTAAGTAAAACGCGCGCATGGCCACGCAAGTGACCGCCGATTTCTTCTCGCTCTGCGACGTGCGCGTCTCGCGCTACTCGTACGACGCGGCGCTGCAGACGGCCGCAGTGACCTTCAAGCTGACCGCGTACAAGACTCGCGCGCACCGCTACTACCCGGTGCAGCTGCAGGCTGCGCCGACGCAGACGGCGGACACGACGACGACGCTCGCGTGGCAGCAGATCTGGACCGCCAACCGCGCCGACATGATCGCGTTCGTGGAGTCCGAGACCGCAAAACCGCTGGCGTGGACCGCGTTCCAGGTGCCCACTGTGTTCCCGCCGTACTGGGTGACGGGCTCCGCGCTGGGCGACTTCGAGCCCGGCAGCAACATCAGCGTGACGCTCGTGTGCGCGCTGGCCACCAACTACGCGCTGTCCCTCGGCGAGCTCCCGACGGGCCTGGTGCTGGACGCCGCGACGGGCGAGCTGCAGGGCGTCAGCGTGAACGGGTCCTACACGTTCTCGATCACCGCCACAGACGGCGGCACCGGACTGAGCACGACGCAGAGCTTCACGATGCGCGTGATCGAGGTGCCCGTCTTCGTGCCTCCGGCCGGGCACTGACGAGCCGGAGCCCATAAAAAACACGGCGTAATTGCAAACCGAGGGAGCATGGCCGCCCTGCAAGGCGGCAGCGTCGGGACGCTGTACTCGGTGCAGATCTCGGCGACGTCCGAGTACGACCTGGCCTACTCGATGCAGGCCGGGTCCGTGGCGCCGCCCGGCCTGACGCTCGCGTCCAGCGGCCTGCTGAGCGGCGTCCCCACGCTGGCCGGCACCTTCATCTTCACCGTCCAGGCGACGGTCGTCGCCGCGAGCGGGGGCCTCTCGGGAGTCTCCGCATCGAAGACGTACACGATGGGCGTCGCGGCCGCGGGAGCGCTGCCCGTGTGGACGACACCGGCGTCCCTGGTGGCGGCGGCGCCCGGCTTCTCGTTCGCGCTGCAGGCCTCCGGCGCGTCCGGCTACTCGCTGTTCTCCGGGACGCTGCCGACGGGCGTCACGCTGACTTCCGGCGGCGTGCTGAGCGGCGCGACGCCGAAGGGCGCGTACACCTTCACCGTCGCCGCGCAGGCGAACGGCTCCCAGTCCACGATCGTCACGCAGACCTTCGCGCTGGACGTCGAGACGCAGCCGACGTGGACGACGCCGGCCAGCACGCTCCTCGGCGTCGCCGTCAACAGCGCCACGGTGCAGCCCCTGGTCGCCGCCGACGCATTCAGCTACGCGGTCATCTCGGGCGCGCTCCCCGCGGGGGTCGCGCTCGCGAACGTCGTCGCTCCCGCGGCCGTGACCGCGGCCGTCACCGGAACGCCGTCCGTCGCGGGGCAGTACTCGTTCACGGTTCGCGCGTACAGCCCGCGGACCGAGGTGTACGCGGACCAGCAGTTCGTGCTGCCGGTGTGCAACCTGCCGGTGTGGACGTCGAGCGGCCAGCTCCCCGACGCGGCGACGAGCGGCGACTTCACCGCGACGCTCGTCGCCGCGAACGCGCAGTCTTACAGCGTCGTCGCGGGCGCGCTGCCCTCGGGGCTCATGCTCAGCTCGGGCGGCGTCCTGTCCGGCAACCCGTCGCCCGCGGGGAGCTACACGTTCGTGGTCAAGGCGACGAGCACCGCGCCCGAGATCTTCGCGACGCAGAGCTTCGCGATCGCGGTGTACGACACGCCGGCCTTCAGCACGGGCGCGTCTCTGACGGGGCAGCAGGTCGGCGTCGCCGTGTCCGGCCTCCAGATCGCGGCCAGCGACGCAGCGACGTACGCCGTGGTGTCCGGCGCGCTCCCGAACGGCCTGTCGCTGTCGTCGAGCACGGGCGCGCTGTCCGGGACGCCCATCGCGGACGGGACGTACACGTTCGGCGTCCGCGCGACCGCGCCCGGCGTCGTCGGGCCGCCGATCTTCGCGCAGAAGACCTTCGCGCTCGTCGCCGCGACCAAGCCGGTCTGGGCGACGGCTTCGCGTCTGGCCGACTGCGCGACGGACACGTCCGTGACGTACACCCTGGCAGCGAGCTCGACCTCGACGTACGCGGTCACGACCGGGACGCTGCCTCCCGGGCTGACGCTGGACCCCGCGTCGGGCGTCCTTAGCGGCCAGTGCGCGACGCCGGGAAGCTACGCGTTCACCGTGACGGCGACCAGCGCGGTGCCCACCATATCGACGGGGCAGGCGTTCAGTGTCCTGATCGCCGACGACCCGGTCTGGATGACGCTCGCCCTGCCGGACGTCGCTCGAGGCAGCGCGTACTCGATGCAGCTGGTGGCGACCGGCGCCACCAGCTACGAGGCGCTCACCCCGCTCCCGACCGGCCTGGCGCTGTCGTCCTCCGGCCTGCTGTCGGGCTTGCCCTCGGTGTCGCAGCAGTGGTCGATGACGTTCCGCGCGCTGACAGCGGACGTCGCGGCGTACGCGGACAAGACGCTGACCCTGACGGTCGCGACGCCACCGGTGTGGGCGTACGGCTCGACGCCCTACGCGCTGACGGACGCCGCGCAGAACGTGACCGTCATCGCCATCGACCTGACGACCGAGGCGAGCAACGCGACGAACTTCCGCGTGTCCGCGGGCGCGCTGCCGCTGGGCGTCACCCTCACCTCCGGCGGGCTCCTGAGCGGAACGCCGGCCTACCTCGGCGCGTATTCGTGGTCGGTGACCGCGTACGGCGCGTCGCCGTCCGTGTTCGCGGTGCAGGCGTTCACGCTGGACGTCGCCACGCAGCCGATCTGGACGACCGCGCCCGCGCTGGCGGGCGCGCTGCTGGGAACGCCGCTGTCGGTGTCGCTGGTGGCGAGCCCGGTCACGGGCTACGCGGTGCAGTCGGGGAGCCCCCCGCCGGGACTGATGTGCAGCTCGTCCGGCGTGCTCTCCGGCACGCCGACGGCCGTCGGGACGTACAGCTTCGTGCTGCGCGCGCTCACGAGCTCCGCCGCGCTGTTCGCCGACCAGACCTTCACGCTGGCCATCGGCCAGTACCCGATCTTCACGACGGCGTCGCTCGTCACGATGACGCTGGGCGCCGCGATGAGCTTCCAGATCGCAGCCACGAACGCGGCGTCCTTCGCCTTGCTGCCGCTGAACCCGCTGCCCGCGGGCCTGGCGCTGTCCCCCGCGGGGCTGCTGTCGGGGACACCGTCGCAGTCGGGCACGTTCATGCCGACGGTGCGCGCGACGTCCGTCGCGTCCGACATCACGACGGACCAGCTGATGACGCTGCAGTGCGGCGCGACGCCGGTGTTCACGAGCGCCGCCGCGGTGCCCGACGCGCCCACCGGCACGTCCATGTCGTTCCAGATCAACGCGTCTAACGCGACGGGGTACAGCGTGCAGACGGGCGCGCTTCCGCCGGGCGTCGCGCTGAACTCGGCTACGGGCGTCCTCTCGGGCACGCCGACGGCGGAGGGGCAGTACGCGTTCACGGTGCGCGCGTCGACGGGCGTGAGCACGGTCCATCAGGACCTGGCGATGACGTTCGTGACGGCGGTGCCGCCCGTGTGGACGACCGCGTCGCCGCTGCCCGACGTCGTGCTCGGCTCCTCGGTGTCGGAGAGCCTGACGGCTACGCACGCGACGGTGTACAGCCAGACCGGTACACTGCCGACGGGGCTGACGCTGTCGTCGACCGGCGCGCTGAGCGGTACCGCGTCCGGCGCGGGGACGTTCACCTTCACGGTGCAGGCCAGCGGGCTGTCCGCGGCAGTGTACGCTGCGAAGGGGTTCACGGTCACGGTCGCCGCGAAGCCCGTCTGGGTCAGCGGCCCGACGCTCAGCTTCCAGACCGGCACCGCGGTTTCGGCGCAGCTCGCGGCGACGTCCGGCGTCACGTTCGCGGTGGTCGCGGGCGGCCTGCCGACGGGCCTCGCGCTGAGCGCGTCCGGCCTGCTGTCCGGGACGCCCTCCGCGGCGGCGTCGGTCGCGTTCACGGTGCGCGCCGCCACTGCGGCCGCCACGATCTACACCGACCAGGCCTTCACGGCGTCGACCAGTCCGACGCCCGTGTGGGCGACGACGTCGCCGCTGCCAGACTCGCTGAACGGGACCGCGCTGTCGCTGCAGCTGAGCGCGACGTCGGCGGCGACGTACGCGGTCACGACGGGCTCGCTTCCGACGGGCCTGATGCTCAGCGCCTCGGGCCTGCTGTCGGGGACGCCGACGACGGACGGCGAGTACGCGTGGACGGTGCGCGCGACGAGCGCCGCGGGGTGGTACTCCGACCAGGCGTTCGCGCTGCTGGTCGCCACGCGGCCGGTGTGGGTGACGTCCGGCAGCCTGACCGAGACGGAGGTGTCGTTCCCGCTGGGCATCCAGATGAACGCGACGCACGCGGTCGCGTACCAGGTGACCGTCGGAACGCTGCCGCCGGGCATCGCCCTGTCCACGACCGGGCTGCTGGCGGGCACGCCGAGCACCGCGGGGCCTTACTCGTGGTCCGTCCGGGCGTACTCGGCCTCGAGCAGCTTCTACACCGACGCGGCCTTCAGCATCCTGGTCGACAGCACGCCGGTGTGGGCGACGCTGTCGCAGCTGACCGACGCGGTCGCGGGCGTCGCGCTGTCGGTGCAGCTCTCGGCGTCGTCCGTCACGGGATACGCGCTGCTGTCCGGGTCGCTGCCGACGGGGCTCGCCCTGAGCGCGACCGGCCTGCTGTCCGGAACCCCGGCCGCGGGCTCGTACACGTGGACGGTTCGGGCGACCGACGCGACGTCGGGGCTGTACACCGACAGGACGTTCTCGCTGCTGGTCGCGACGCTGCCGACGTGGGTGACGTCCGCCCTCGCCGATCAGCAGACCGGGCTCGCGACGTCGCTGACCCTGAGCGCGACGTCGGCCACCGGTTACGCGGTATCCAGCGGCGCGCTGCCTACCGGGCTGTCGCTCAGCCCGGGCGGCGTCCTGTCCGGCACGCCGACGGTCGCGGGAGCGTACGCATTCAGCGCGCGCGCCCTGTCGGCGTCTTCGGCGGTGTACGCGGACCGACCGCTGACGCAGCTGATAGCGACGGTGCCCGCTTGGACGACGACCAGTCTGCCCGACATGACGGCCGGCGTCGCGGTGTCCATCCAGCTGGTCGCCGCCAACGGCGTGACCTTCGCGGTGACGTCCGGCGTTCTGCCTACCGGGCTGGCGCTGTCCGGCGCCGGACTGCTGACCGGGACGCCCAGCGCGGCGGGGTCGTACGCCTTCACGGTGACCGCGACCAGCGCGTCGCCCAGCTTCAGCGCGCCCAAGGCGTTCGCGCTGACGGTCGCCAGCACGCCGCTGTGGGTGTCCACAGGCGCGCTCTCGGACGTCGCGGTCGGCGCCGCGGTCAGCGTCCAGCTGAACGCGACGTACGCCGTGGCCTACGCGCTGTCGACGGGCTCGCTGCCTCCCGGCCTAGCCCTGTCCTCGGGCGGGCTGCTGTCGGGCGCGGTCACGGCCGCGGGTTCGTACGCCTGGACGGTACGCGCGACGTCCGCGTCCGCGAGTTTCCACTCCGACCTCGCGTTCGCCGTGCTCGCGGCGACGCGGCCCGTGTGGTCGACGACGTCGCTGACGGACGTGCAGCTGAACGACGTGGTCGCGGTCTCGCTCCTCGCGGCCGGCGCGACGGGCTACGCTCTGCAGACGGGCGCGCTGCCGGCGGGGCTCATGCTCGCGAGCTCGGGACTCCTGTCCGGCAGCCCGAGCGCGTCGGGGTCGTTCGCGTTCACGGTCCGCGCGCAGTCCGCGTCCTCGAGCGTGTACGCCGACCAGAGCCTGACGCTGCTGGTGGCGGGCCAGCCCGTGTGGTCCACGCCGGCCGCGCTGCCGGACACGCTGGTCGGCGCGACGGTGTCGCAGCAGCTGTCGGCCTCGAACGCGCTGTCGTACGTCCTCATCGGCGCGCTGCCGGCCGGCCTCGCGCTCGCCTCTGGCTCGGGCGTGATCACCGGGACGCCGACCACCGCGGGCGCGTACTCGTTCGAGGTGCGCGCGCAGTCGGTGTCCGCGTCGTACAGCGCCACGCAGACGTTCGACTGGCTGATCGCGTACCAGCCGGCGTTCCAGACGGCCGCGTACCTGACGCCCGCGGTCACGGGGTCCGCGGTCGACTCGACGCTGGTCGCGACCAACGCGGCGTCTTACGCGGTCGTGTCCGGGACGATCCCGCCGGGGACGACGTTCTCGTCGGCCGGCGTGCTCTCCGGAACCCTGACCACCTCCGGGTCGTACGCCTTCACCGTGACCGCGTACGGCACCAGCGCGTCGTTCTCGGCCACGCGCACGTTCACGCAGGTCGCCGTGACGACGCCGGTGTGGGTGACGACGACCTTCGCGGACATCCCCACGAACGCGGCGGTCGCGGAGCAGATCGTCGCGACGTACGCGACCGGCTTCGCGGTCACGGTCGGCTCGCTGCCGACGGGCCTGGCCCTGACGTCGGACGGCCTGCTGCAGGGCGCGCCGACCGCGCAGGGCACGTTCGCGTTCACGATCCGCGCGCTGTCGGGGCTGAGCAGCATCTACACGGACCAGGCGTTCAGCATCTTCGTGACGACGACGCCCGTCTGGAGCACTTCGGCGTCGCTGACGACGGAGGGCCAGGGCGTCGCGGCGACCGTGACGCTGGTCGCGTCGCCCACGACGGGCTACGCGGTGGTAGGAGCGAACGCGCTGCCGACGGGCCTGTCGCTGTCCTCCGGCGGCGTGCTGTCGGGCGCGCCCACGACGGTCGGCGCGTACTCCTTCACGGTCCGCGCGCTCACGGCGTCCGCGACGATCTACGCGGACCAGACGTTCGCGCTGACGGTGTCCGACCTGCCCGTGTGGACGACCGCATCGCTGTCCGACGTCGCGACGACGGAGGCGTACTCGTACACGCTGGTGTCGAGCAACACGGCCAGCTACGCGCTCGAGAGCGGCAGCTTCCCCACGGGGATCGCGCTGTCTCCGGCGGGCGTGCTGAGCGGGACGCCGACGGTCGCGGGATCGTACTCCTTCACCGTCCGCGCGTACCGCGCCGGCGCGCCCTCCGTGTTCAAGGACCAGGCCCTCTCGCTGCTGGTCGCGGTCCGGCCGGTGTGGGCGACGGCGTCGGCGCTGGCGAACACCAGCACGAACGTCGCGTACTCGCAGACGCTGGCCGCGAACTACGCGGCCGCGACCAGCTTCTCGCTGTCCGGCGGCACGCTGCCGTCAGGCCTGGCGCTCGCGAACACGGGCGTCGTGTCCGGCACGCCCACGACCTCGGGGAGCTACGCCTGGACGGTGACGGCCGTGTCCACGACGTCGACGACGGTGACCGCGAATCGGACGTTCACCGAGACGGTCGCGGACCTTCCGGTGTGGACGACGGCCGCGGCCCTGACGTCGATCGCCGCCAACGCGTCGTACAGCCTGCAGCTCGCGGCGACGTTCGCGGTGTCGTACGCGGTGACGTCCGGCTCTCTGCCCACCGGCGTCACGCTGTCGTCCGGCGGACTGCTCTCCGGGACGCCCTCGACGGCGGCGAGCTACGCGTTCACGGTGCAGGCGACCGGCGGCGCCGCGAACGCGACCGCGTCCCAGGCGTTCACGCTGGTCGTCGCGACGACGCCCGCGTGGACGACGTCGCCGTCGCTTGCGGTGATCGCCACCGGGCGCTCGTACAGCCTGACGCTCGCGGCGTCCAGCGCCAGCGGCACCGGGTTCTCGCTGGTCGCGGGCTCGCTGCCTCCCGGCGTCGCGCTGTCCCAGGGGGGCGTGCTGTCGGGAACGCCCAGCGCAGCGGCGGGCTACGCGTTCACGGTGCAGGCGACGTCCACGACCGCGACGAACATCGTCGCGACCCGGGCGTTCTCGTTGACGGTCGTGGACCCGCCGGTGTGGACGACGACGTCGCTGTCGGACGTCGCGACCACGGAGCCGTACTCGGTCGCGCTGGTCGCGACCAACACCGCGACGTACGCGGTAGTGTCGGGCAGCCTGCCGACCGGGCTGTCGCTCGCGACGTCGACGGGGGTGCTGTCCGGCACGCCGACCGCCGCAGCGACGTACGCTTTCACCGTCCGAGCGTACTGCGCTGGGTACGCGTCCATCACCACTGACCAGGCGCTGACGCAGCTCGTCGCTGTGCGGCCGACGTGGACGACGGCCGCGTCGCTGCCGGCCATCGCGCAGGGCGTCGCGTACTCGCTGGCGCTGGCGGCCGCGAACGCGCTCGGCACCGGGTACTCCCTGTACTCGGACGGCGGCGGGTTCCCGGCCGGACTGTCGCTGAGCTCGGGCGGCACGCTGAGCGGCACGCCTACCACGCTCGGCACCAGCACCTTCACGGTCCAGGCGCAGTCCGCGACGTCCGCGAACATAACGGCGAACCGGACGTTCACGGAGAGCGTGGTCAACCTGCCGGTCTGGACGACCACCGGCCTGTCGGACGCGCCCGCGAACGTCGCGTACTCCGTGCAGCTCAGCGCGTCGAACGCTGTGACGTACGCGGTGACGACGGGGTCGCTGCCGACGGGCCTGGCGCTGTCGAGCTCCGGGCTGCTGTCCGGAACGCCGACGGTCGCGACGAGCACGACCTGGACGGTGACCGCGACCGGGGGCGCGTCGAACGCGATGGCAGCGCAGACGCTGACGCTGCTGGTCGCGACGACGCCGACCTGGGTCACGGCGGCCGGCCTCGCGGCGACCGCGCAGGGCGTCGCGTACTCGGTCACGCTGTCCGCCACGAACGCGTCCCCGACGGGCTACTCCGTGACATCCGGCGCGCTGCCGACGGGCGTCGCACTCGGCACTGGAGGCGTGCTGTCCGGGACGCCGACCGCCACGGGCAGCTATTCGTTCACGGTGCAGGCGAACTCGACGACCTCGAGCTCGGTGTCCGCGAGCCGGGCGTTCACGGAGTCGGTGGTCGCGGTCCCCGTGTGGGTGACGTCCGGCGCGCTGTCCGACCAGGCGAACGGCAGCGCGTACTCGCTGCAGCTGTCGGCGACGTACGCGACGACGTACGCGGTCACGTCGGGCGCGCTTCCGACGGGGCTCTCGCTGACGACCGGCGGCCTGCTGTCCGGAACGCTCACGGCGTCGGCGTCGTACTCGTGGACGGTGACCGCGACGGGAGGCGCGACCAACGCGACCGCGTCCGAGGCGTTCTCGCTCCTTGTGGCGACCAAGCCGACGTTCACGACGACGAGCCTGGCGAACACGGCGCAAAACGTGGCGTACAGCTACCAGATCGTGTGCAGCAACGCCTCCGGCACCGGGTACTCCGTGTCGGCGGGTGCGCTGCCGGCCGGACTCGCGCTGTCCGCGGGAGGGCTGCTGAGCGGTACGCCGACTGGCGCGACCGGGACGGCAAGCTTCACGATCCAGGCGCAGAGCACGACGTCGACGATCATCGTGCAGACGCAGTCGCTGTCTCTGACGATCGCGAGCGTGCCGGTGTGGACGACCGCGGGCGCGCTCTCGGACGCGCCGGCGGGCGCGTACTCGCTGCAGCTGGCGACGACCAACGCAGACAGCGCGACAGTGACGTACACGTGCGCGTCGCCGCCGGCCGGCCTGACGGTCTCGAGCTCCGGGCTGCTATCTGGGACGGCGACGTACCAGGCGACGGCGTACTCGTTCGCGGTCGTCGCGAAGGGCAACGCTGCGAACGCGACGGCGTCGCAGACGTTCAGCCTGCTTGTCGCGACGACGCCAACGTGGGTCACGGCAGCGAGCTTGGCGGCGACCGCGCAGGGCGTCGCGTACTCCACCACGCTGTCGGCCACGAACGCGTCCCCGACGGGCTACTCCGTGACATCTGGCGCGCTGCCGACGGGCGTCGCACTCAGCACTGGAGGCGTGCTGTCCGGGACGCCCACGGCGCTGGGCGCGAACTCGTTCACCGTGCAGGCCAACTCGACGACGTCCTCGACGGTATTCGCGAGCCGCGCGTTCACGGAGTCGGTGGTCGCGGTCCCCGTGTGGGTCACATCCGGCGCGCTGACGGACCAGGCGACCGGGGCGACGTACTCGCTGCAGCTGTCCGCGACCAACGCGGTGACGTACGCGGTGACCTCTGGGTCGCTGGCGACCGGACTGGCGCTGACGTCGGGAGGGCTGCTGTCGGGCACGGTGTCGGCCGCCGGCTCGTTCAGCTGGACGGTGACCGCGACGGGAGGCGCGACCAACGCGACCGCGGCCCAGGCGTTCACGCTGCTTGTCGCCACGACGCCGGTCTGGGTGACCGCGTCCGCTCTGACCACACTTGCGCCGAGCGCGACGGTGTCGTTCCAGTTCTCGGCGACAAACGCGGTGACGTACGCCGTCGCGAGCGGCTCGCTTCCCGCCGGACTGTCGCTGTCCTCGGGCGGCCTGATGACCGGGACGACGGGCTCGGCCGCGAGCTACTCGTTCTCGATAACCGCCACCAGCGCGTCGTCGCTGGTGTACGCGACCCAGGCGTTCACGGAATCGGTGGCGCAAGCTTACAGCTTCGTGCCGTACCGCGGCCTGCGGTGCGGGCTCAACTGCACGTACGTGCTGGGGACGGACGGCAACGTGTACGCGTCCGGCTCGAACCAGTACGGCCAGATCACCGGAACGAGCGGCGCGACCGCGAACGCTTGGACGCAGGTTCCCAACCTTTCGAACATCGTGCGGCTGAGCGAAGGAGACGACAACTCTGCATTCAACGCTCCGACACACTTCGCCATGGACTCCAGCGGACAGTGGTACGTGTGGGGCTTGAATCAGGGCGGATCCGCGTTCGGCGACGGATCCGCGAGCGGGCTGCAGGCCCCCAAGCCGTGGAACGCTGTGGCCAACGTCACGCGCATCATCGGCGAATTCAGCAACGGCTGGGCCAAGACGGCTTCCGGCGCGTGGTACTACTGGGGGTACAACAGCAACAGGGAGCTAAACACCGGGAACCAGACAGCGAAACCAACGCCAGTGCTGATCACGACTCCTACCAACATCCGGAACGTCGTCAGCGCGGGACTGGCTGTGCTTTACCACCTCCAGAACGGGACGGTGTACGTGTGCGGCCAGGCGGACAATGTCAGCAATCCTACCACCAACACGCTGGTCCCCAGTGTGACAGGCGTCGTCGCGGTGTACTCCGGCTGGGGCGGGACATTCATGTACACGAGCGCCGCAAAGTGGTACTGCTTCGGACCGAACACGAACGGGTGCCTGGGCATCGGGAGCACGACGAACGTCCTCTACACGGCCGCGGTGGAGAACACGAACCTGGAGGCGCTGGGCCCGATCAACTGCATCTCCGTGGGAACCGCGACGACTACGGTGCTCACGACTTCGGGCGCGGTCTACTGCATGGGCCTGCAGAGCGGCTTCAGCTCCGGTACGGGCAACGCGACGACGCCCACGCTGGTGTCCGCGGTGACGAACGCATACTACGCCGCCAACTCGGTCTCGGGGTGCACGGTGTGGCTGACGAACGCGGGTTCCGTGTACGCGGGCGGTGCGAACGCGAACTATCAGTGCGGCAACGCGTCGAGCAGTCCGGAGGCGCCGACGACGATAACGACGCCGGCGGCGATGGCGGCGATAGGGGTGACGCCTACGTGGAATTCGCCAAGCGGACTCGGCGGCCTTGCATCTGCGTCGTACAGCTTCTTCCTCGACGCGTCCGACGCGGGCACGTTCGTGGTCACCTCCGGATCGCTGCCGTCCGGACTCACGCTCACCGCTAACGGGTACCTGAGCGGCACGCTCCCGTCGTCCGCCGGCTCGACGACCTTCACCGTGTCGGCGTACGGCATTTCTGCTTCTTACGCTGCGACCCAGGCGATCACGCTGTACTCGATGGCCTCGGCGCCGGCGTGGACGACGTCCGCGTCGCTGGGATACGCTGGAACTGGCTCCGCGTACTCGCTGCAGCTCGCGGCGAGCAACACCACGGCGTACACATACTCGGGCGCGCTTCCGACGGGCCTGGCGCTGAGCTCGTCGGGCCTGCTGTCCGGAACGCCCACTGTCGCGGGGAGCTACAGCTTCGTCGCGTACGCGAACTACTTGTCGCAGACGTTCTCGCTGACTGTCGTACAGCCGCCAGTGTGGACGACGGGCGCGTCGCTCGCGTCGACGGCAGCCCGATCGGCGTACTCGCTGACGCTCGCGGCCACCGGCGCGTCCAGCACCGGATTCTCCCTTGTGTCGGGCAGCCTCCCCGCCGGGCTGGCTCTGAGCACCGCGGGCGTCCTCAGTGGCGCGCCGACCACGGTCGGCTCGTACTCTTTCACGATCCAGGCGCAGAGTTCGGCGACGTCGACCGTGTACGCCAACCAGGCGTTTACGCTGACTGTCACGCTGGGCGCGAACTACGTGCCGTACCGCGGCCTGCGCCTGGGCGACAGCACGGTGTTCCTGCTGGGCACCGACGGGAACGTGTACGGATGCGGCGGCGGGAACCGCCTGACGGGGACAAGCAGCGGCGCGTACACGACCCCGACGATGATCAGCGGGCTGTCCAACATCGTGCGGTTCGAGGACTGCGGCGCCACCGCCGGTCAGCAGACCATGTTCGCGCAGGACACGACCGGGCAGTGGTGGTCATGGGGGCTGAAGTACCTTGGGAGCAACGGCGACGGGACGAGCACGGCTCCCACGCAATTCGCTCCCGCGGCGTGGTCCTACCTGGCGAACGTGACCCAGATCAAAGGCTCTCAAGGTACCAGCTTCTTCGCCAAGACGGCGTCCGGAGCGTGGTACTGCTGGGGCGCCAATACGTACGGCGAACTCGGGAACGGGACGATCACGCCGGTGACGACGCCGACCCTGTTCACGACGGTATCGAACCTCTTCTCGGTCTACCCAGGCAACGGCGGCTTCCTGTTCCTGACTACCGGCGGAGCGGTCTACGGCGCCGGGCAGCTGGACAACGGCGTCAGCGCGAACGCCACGACGCCGACGCTGATCATCAGCAACGTGTCGCTCGTGTTCTCGGGAGCCGGAGGCGTGGTGCAGAAGAACGACGGCACCTGGTGGTATTGGGGGACCTCGACGGGCACGAACGTCGCGTACACCGCGCCCGCGAGCAACACGTACCTGAACGGACTGAGCGGGATCATCAATCAGGTCTTCCTGTATTCCGTCATGTACGTCGTGCTCGCGTCGGGAACGGTCTACGCGGTGGGATCACAAAATCAGTACAGCACTTCGACCGGCTCTGGCACGTACACGCTGTCGACGCTGCCGTCCACGTACTTCGCGTACAACGGCGGCAACAACTTCTCGTACTTCCTGACCAACGCGGGAACGGTGTACGACGGAGGTTCGTCCGCCAATCTGGGCATCGCCGGCAGCGGCACCCAGAATCTCGCACAGGTCACCACGGTCACGACGATGGCGTCCATCGGCAGGACGCCTGCCTGGAACTCCCCGTCCACGTTGGGCGGGCTCGTCTCGTCCGCGTCCGGCTTCGTGCTGGACGCGTCCGACGCGGGAACGTACGCGGTGACGTCCGGGTCGCTGCCCACCGGATTCACGCTGACCCCGGCCGGATATCTGAGCGGCACGCTGCCCGCGTCGGCAAGCTCGACCACCTTCACGGTGACCGCTTACGGCGCGACGCTGTCATACAGCGCAACGCAGTCCGTCACGATATCCGCCGCCACGGCGTTGCCGGTGTGGAGCACGTCGGCCGCGCTCGGGTACGCCGGGACGGGCACCGCTTACTCGCTGCAGCTGGCGGCCACGAACACCACGACGTACACGACGTCCGGCGCGCTGCCGTCCGGCCTCTCCGTGAGCTCGTCCGGCCTGCTGTCCGGCACCCCCAGTGCGGCGGGCAGCTACAGCTTCATCGTGTACGCGATGTACGTCCCGCAGACGTTCACGATGACGGTCGTTCAGACGCCGGTGTGGACGACCGCCGCGTCGCTGGCGTCCACGACGAGCGGCTCGCTGTACTCGCTGGCCTTGGCGGCGACGGGCGCGTCGAGCACCGGCTTCTCGCTGGTGTCGGGCACCCTGCCGACCGGGCTGGCGCTGAGCACGGCCGGCGTCCTGAGCGGTACGCCGACGACGGCGGGGTCGTACGCCTTCACGATCCAGGCGCAGAGCCCGACGACGTCGTCGGTGTTCGCCAACCAGGCGTTCACCCAGACGATCACGCTGGCGTACAACTACGTGCCGTACCGCGGCCTGCAGTGCTCCGCGCAGGCGACGCACTTGCTGGGCACGGACGGCAATGTGTACGGGTGCGGCAGGAACGACAACGCGCAGATCACGGGGTCGTCGGGCTCGGGGGCCAACCTGCTGACGATCGTGCCGTCGCTGTCAAACATCGTCCGGCTGTGGGAGGGACACACCGACTTCACCGGACACTACGCCATGGACTCGAGCGGCCAGTGGTGGGTGTGGGGCAACAACTACCACAACGTCTGCTTCGGGACGGGGTCCACCGCGACGGGAGGCTCCGTGATCGTGTCTCCGACGGCATGGAGCTACGTCGCCAGCGTCACGCGCATCGTCTGCACCATCGGCAGCGCGTTCGCGAAGACGAAGTCCGGATCGTGGTACTGTTGGGGCTGGAACAACGGGTCCGAACTGAACACGGGGAGCAACAACAACGTGCTGTCTCCCGTGCTGTTCACCGCGCTGCCGAACATCCGCGACGTCGTGAGCGGCTACTCGTGCTTCTACTTCCTGCTCGAGAACGGAACGGTGTACGGCTGCGGCGGCCTGGACAACGCCAACGCGTTCGGCACCGTCACGCAGATCCCGGGCCTGACGGGCGTCGTCAGCCTGTTCGCGGGCCCGATCGGCGCGTTCGCGTACACGAGCGCCGGGAAGTGGTACTGCTGGGGCCCGAACACGACCGGCGCGCTCGGCGTCAACAACACGAACAACGTCCCGTACAACGCGGCGGTCGAGAACACCTACCTGGAAGCCCTCGGCGCGATCCGGACGATCGCGGTGGGCGTGTCGTCGACGAGCGTCATCCTGGCGAGCGGCGCGGTGTACAACATGGGCCTGCAGAGCTACTTCAGCACGGGAACGGGAAACAGCGTGGTGCCGACCGTGCTGTCGTCGCCGTCCCTGTACTACGCCGTCAACTCGACCTCGCAGTGCCACGTGTGGCTGTCCAACGCGGACAATCTGTTCGCGGGGGGGCAGAACACGGCGTACCAGTGCGGCAACAGCAACTCGAGCCCCGAGGGACAGACCGCGATAACGCCCACCGTCGCGATGACGCCGATAGGCGTCACTCCGACATGGAACACGCCAGCGGCGGTGTCGGTGATGACGGCTTGCGTGTTCCGAATGGACGCCGCGGACGCCAGGACGTTCGCGGTGACGTCGGGCTCCCTGCCGTCCGGGCTCAGCATGGACACGTACGGCCTCGTCACGGGCACGGCGTCGACGGGCAGCGCCACGTTCACGGCGACGGCGTACGGCGCAACGAGCTCGTTCACTGCGGCCCTGGCGATAACCATGACGGTGATCGGCACGCCGGCGTGGACGACGGCGGCAGCTCTGACGGCGACCGCGACAAATTCGGCGTACTCGCTGCAACTGGCCGCGACGAACACGTCGACGTACACGGTCGGCATGGCGCTGCCGACCGGTCTCGCGCTGTCGTCATCGGGCCTGCTTTCCGGAACTCCCACGGTCGCGGGATCGTACACCTTCTCCGTGAACGCTGTCACGACGGTGTCGACGCTGTTCGTGAGCCAGACGTTCACGTTGACAGTCGCCACGACGCCGACGTTCACGACAGCCGCCGCGTTGACAGCGGGATCAGTCGGGACCGCGTACTCGGTCACCCTGGTCGCGACGAACGCGTCCAGCACCGGGTTCTCGCTTGCATCGGGCTCCCTGCCGACAGGGCTGACGCTGACATCGGGCGGCGTCCTGAGCGGGACGCCCTCCGCGACAGGGTCGTACACTTTCACGATCTCGGCGGCCAGCACCCTGACGCCGTCTATCACCGGATCGCAGACGTTCACGCAGACGATCATTTCGACGCTGAACTACGTGCCTTACCGTGCGCTCAGATCCACCGGCGCGCCTACCACTTTCGTATTGAGCTCTGCCGGCAACGTGTACGGATGCGGCACCAGCAACTACAATATTCCGGGCAACGGCACCAGCGCTCTGCCCTCGCTGACGCAGATATCGGGCCTGACGAACATCGTGCGCTTCGGCGACGGAGACTCCAACTTCTGCATGCGATGGGTTCAAGACTCTAGCGGCCAATGGTGGCAGTGGGGGTACTCCGGAGGAGACTCGGCCGGACGCAGCGTTTCTGGCAGCGTCGGAGTCACGGCGTGGTCGCAGCTGGCAAACGTCACCAAAATCGTAACATCGGGCGCGAGTTCACTGGCAAAGACGGCGGCTGGCGCATGGTACTATTGGGGAGAGAACAACAATAGCGAGATCGGAACGGCTACTTACACGCCGACATCGTTCACCGCGATATCCGGCACCATCCAGCAGGTTTACTGCTGCGCCCCTTTCGCGGGGTTCCTGTATCTGATGACCACCGGCCAGCTGTACGGTTCCGGCACTCTTGACGGCACGAACGCGGCGGTGTGGCCCCCCGCTCTGATAATCAGCAACGTCGTCCAGGTGTTCAGCGGAGGTGGAGGCGGCAACTTCGTACTGACGAGCGCCGGGAAGTGGTACTGCTGGGGCGCGAACACATCCGGTGCGTTGGGTCTGGGAACTACAACGAACGTGCCTTACACCTCTCCGGTGGAGAACACTTACCTCGAAGGCCTCGGTGCCATTAACTACATTGCTGCCGGAAGCTCGTCGACGACGGTCGTCCTGAAGTCTGGCAGCGTGATCGGGATCGGCCTGCAGAACAACTTCCAGCAGGGTTCAGGATCGAACGCCAACTACACGCTGAGCACGCTGCCGTCGACGTGGTATGCATCCAACAACTCGTCCCAGTGCACGTGGTGGTTGACCAGCGCGGGCGCACTGTACTCCGGAGGTACGAACACCAGCTACCAGTGCGGGTCGAGCGCGTCGAGTCCGGCCGCGATCACTCAGATCACAACAGTGACTCCCGCTGCGATCGGAGTGACGCCGACTTGGAACTCCCCCATCGTCTACGGAGGTCTGGTGTCCACGGCCGTGTCAGTGATGCTGGATGCGTCGGACGCGGGCACTTACGCGGTGACGTCCGGGTCGCTGCCTACCGGATTCACACTGAGCTCCGCGGGGTACCTCAGCGGAACTCTCCCATCGTCCGCAAGTTCGACGACATTCACGGTGTCAGCTTATGGAGTGTCGCCCGCATACGTGTCCACTCAGGCCATTACTATCACCTCCGCGACGTCCGCGCCGGCGTGGAGCACGTCCGCTTCCCTCGGCTCCGTTGGGACGAGCAGCGCGTTCTCGTTGCAGTTATCCGCTTCAAACACTACGACTTACACCGCGACGACGCTGCCGTCGGGCCTGACGCTGAGCTCGTCCGGCCTGCTGTCCGGCGTTCCGGCGACGGCCGGAAGCTACAGTTTCACCGTGTACGCTCAGTACGTCGGCAGGACGTTCACGATGAACGTCGTACAGATGTCCGCTTATCGCGGCGTCCTGATAGGCGCGGCGTTCGGATACGTCGTGGGCAGCAACGGACTGGTGTACCAAGCCGGTGCAAACAGCGGAGCCTTCACGTCGGTGTCGGGCCTGTCCAACATGGTGCGCGTCGCCGGCGGAGGATACGCCAACAACGTCGCCTTCGGCCAGGACTCCAGC
>Ga0075014_100000122_pt1 | contig 24589 bp, 24 predicted proteins | sample AleBraG_ABR_2014_FD_71472 | JGI IMG/M metagenome (GOLD analysis project Ga0075014, IMG submission 71472) | Freshwater sediment microbial communities in response to fracking from Pennsylvania, USA - Alex Branch Run_MetaG_ABR_2014 | ecosystem: Environmental > Aquatic > Freshwater > Creek >... | reverse complement strand
GGGCACATTATCAATATTTCCTCCCTGGCGGGAAAGAATGCGCTGCCGAACGGCGCGGCCTATTGCGCCTCAAAGTGGGGGCTGAACGGATTGTCGTACTCGGTGGCCGAGGAATTGCGCGGCCACAACATTCGCGTCAGCGTGATTTGCCCAGGATCGACGGATACGGAATTGTCGCTGCATACGGGCAAGGACCCGGCGAAGATGCTGCGACCGGAGGATGTGGCTCACGTGGTCACGATGCTCTTGACGCAGGCCTCTAATTCATTTGTGAGTGAGATTCTGTTGCGACCGACAAGCAAGCCCTGAAGGCGGGCTACACCGGGGTGCGTGGTAATGGCACCTCAGCGCGCCACGGCACGTCCGAGGCCTCGCCTTCTTGGCTATACTTCCTTTGCCACTACATGGGAAATGGAACCAGCACGACGCGGGGAACGTTGCAGGGGCCTAGCTACGGGACATGGTTCGCGCTGCTGTCGCTGTTTGCGGTCATCTACCTGGGCTCGGCATTTTCGCCGGCGCTTCTGGACGATGCCGACTCAACGCATGCCGAGGGCGCGCGCGAGATGGCGGTGAGCGGCGACTACGTCACCCTGCATGTCCACGGCGTGCGCTATCTGGAGAAGGCGCCTTTGCCTTACTGGCTAGTGGCGGTGAGTTACCGACTGCTGGGCGTGAACGAGTTTGCTACGCGACTGCCGACGGTGCTCGCCATGCTGCTATTGAGCGTGCTGGGCGTGCAGTGGGCGGGCCGCGCGTTCGGCGGCCATAGCTCAATCTATGCCGGGCTGTTTGTGGCGACAGCAGCCGGGCCGTTCCTGTTTACTCGCATCATGATTCCAGAGGCGCTGTTAAGTTTGCTCATCGCCGCGGCGCTCTATTTTTTCTTTACCGCGCTGACTGGACGAGGTCCGGCTTGGCGCTGGTACCCAGGTTACGCGTTGCTTGGACTTGGCGTCCTGGCCAAAGGCTTGGTTGCGCTCGTGTTTGTTGGTGTAACCGCGCTCCTATACCTGATCGTCAGCGGTGAATGGCGGCGGTGGCGGGAGTTCCGGCTGTTTACTGGTCTCTTGGTTCTGTTTGCGGTGGCCGCGCCCTGGCACATTTTGGCGGGTATTCGCAATCCGCGCTTCTTCTGGTTTTATTTTGTTAACGAGCATTTTCTGCGTTTTCTCGGAGAACGCTATCCGAAGGACTACAACAAGCTGCCGGCATCGCTGTATTGGGGTCTGCATCTTGTCTGGTTGTTTCCTTGGAGCTTCTTCCTGCTTTTGCCACTGCGGCGGCTGTGGCGTGTTGTGAAGGAGGCACGTGCTGCGGGGGATGAGGCGCCGGTGCCGGGCCTGGCCGGTCGAACCAGGCTGCTGCTGTGGATCTGGGCGGGTGTGGTGCTGGTGTTTTTTGCTTTTTCCACCAGCCAGGAGTACTACACGTTCCCGGCATACTTCCCGCTGTTGCTGCTGCTGGCGGACGGCTTGTCGGAGGCAGAATCTCTGCGCAAGCCGCGCTGGCTCGTCGCCTCAGCGGCATTGCTGGCCTTTATCTCGCTGGTGGCGGGCGCGGTTCTGATTGCCGGGTTGTGGAGTTCGCGGCACCTGCCGTTCGAGCCAGATATCAGCACGGTTCTGGCGGCACACAATTTGTCAGAGGACACGCTGTCGATGTCGCACATGCTTGACCTGACGGGGCAGTCGTTCGCGGCGTTGCGGTTGCCGGCCATTCTTGCGGCGTTAGCGCTGGTGATCGGGCCTGTTGTGGCGCTGGGACTGCGGCTGCGGCGGCGCCATTATGCGGCGACCTGGGTTATGGCCCTGACGATGGGTTTATTCCTTGTGGCGGCCCACATCGCGTTTGTGCGGTTTGGGTCGTACCTTTCGTCGAAGACGCTGGCGGACCGGATCGCGCAGGTTTCGACGCCGAAGGACCTCATCGTGCTTTACGGGGATCAAGCCTATGGTTCTTCCCTCCCTTTCTACCTGCAGCAGCCGATCTACCTGGTGAACGGACGGACGACGTCGATGTGGTTCGGGTCCAGCTATCCGGACGCGCCGCACATTTTCTGGGATGACGCAGAGCTGTTACGGGAATGGAATTCGCAGCGGCGCATTTTCCTGTTCGTCCCTCCTCACTTACGGTCGCAGGTGTTGGCGTTGCTGCCATCGGAGTCAGTGATTGCGGAGAGCTCGGGTAAGACGATCTTCAGCAACCGCCCCTGATGTTTGTGTGGCAGAGTACGTACTAGGGGCCGCTATCCGCGTGATAGACTGTGCTTTCCCGGTTTCATTCTGCGGTCGGTTGCACGCGGCGGAAGTCGTTGCGCAGCGAAGTTCCGCGACACACGAAACGCGGGAAGCCTGGGCATGATCATCACACGGAGCCCCTTAAGGATTTCTCTGGGCGGCGGTGGCACCGACCTCCCCTCCTATTACCGGGAACACACCGGATTTGTCATTTCCGCGGCGATCACGCGGTATGTCTACATCACGATCACGGAAGCGTTCTGGCCAAGAATCATCCTGAAGTACGCGAAACTCGAGGACGTGGAACGGGTGGAGGACATTCATCATCCGATCATCCGAGAAGCTCTGAAGGCGACAGGGGTGACCGGGCCATATCTCGAGATCGTGAGTCTCTCCGACATTCCGGCGGGGACGGGCATGGGATCGTCAGGCAGTTTCACGACGGCGCTGCTGAGCGCATTGCATACGCTCAAACGGAACGTTGTGCCACCGCAGGAACTTGCCGAGCAGGCATGCCATATCGAGATCGACGTGCTGCGGGAGCCGGTGGGCAAACAAGACCAGTACATTGCTGCGTTTGGCGGAATCACCTGCTTTCAGTTTCTGCCGGATGATCGTGTGATCGCCGAACCGTTGCCAATTCCGGCGGAGGCACTGGCGAACTTAGAAGACAACTTGTTGCTGTTTTTTACCGGGTCGTCGCGCTCGGCGTCCGACATCTTGCGCGACCAGGATTCCAAGACGCGGCAAAACAGCAAGGAGATGCTGGAGAACCTGCATTTCACAAAGCAATTGGGCATGGACAGCCGGGATGCGTTGGCGGCAGGAGATCTGCGAAAATTTGCCGAACTGATGCATGCGCATTGGGAGCACAAGAAGAAGCGCTCACCGGGAATGAGCAGCGGCCATATTGACGAGATGTACCAGTTGGCACGAGCGAATGGCGCCCTCGGAGGAAAGCTGATTGGAGCAGGCGGCGGCGGATTTCTGATGCTGTACAGCGAGGATAAGACCCGACTCCGCCAGGTGATGAGGCAGACTGGGATGCGCGAGGTGCGGGCGCGCTTCGACTTCGCGGGAACGACGGTGGTGGCCCATTCCTGATAATGCCCCCCTTCCGGTAGCCATTCTCGCCGGTGGGCTGGCCACGCGGCTGCGGCCCCTGACCGAGAAGGTACCGAAATCGCTGGTGGAAGTTTGCGGAGAACCATTTCTGGCGCATCAATTGCGGTTATTGCGCAGGAATGGAATTGAAAGAGCCGCGCTGTGCGTGGGATTTCAAGGAGAGATGATCCGGCAGGCGATCGGGGACGGCAAGGCTTTCGGTCTGCGAGTGGATTACTCTTTCGATGGCCCCGATCTTCTTGGAACAGCAGGCGCAGTTCGAAATGCGCTGCCCTTGCTGGGAAACAGCTTTTTTGTGATGTACGGAGACTCGTATCTCACCTGCAATTTTGCGGCTGTAGAAGCGGCCTTCCTGAGATCGGGTAAACTCGCGATGATGACGGTGCTGCACAACAAGAACCAGTGGGACGCGAGCAATGTTGAGTTCGATGGCCGCATAGTGGCTTACCGCAAGGGGAGCGTATCTTCGCGCATGCAGCACATCGACTACGGGCTGGGCGTTTTTCAGGCTGAGGCATTTCGTGACGCGCCTGCCGATCTGGCAGACCTTTATGCGCAGCTGTTGCAGGCCGGTCAGTTGGCTGCCTTTGAGGTGCAGGAACGGTTTTACGAGATCGGCTCGCCTCAGGGGCTGGAGCAGACCGCCAGATTTCTGGCCGAACGTGGAGTCGCACGGTGAAGAAAAGCAACGACACATTTGCGCAACGGTTTCTGGCGGAAACTGCGGAAGTCGTCTCACGCCTGGATACGGCGAGCATTGAAAAGGCCGCAGCGCTTCTGGCGGAGACACGCATTGCAGGAGGCCGGCTGTTCATTCTGGGCGTGGGAGGAAGCGCGGCCAACGCGTCGCACGCGGTCAATGACTTTCGCAAGCTTGCCGGGATTGAGGCGTACGCTCCCACCGATAACGTTTCTGAGCTGACGGCGCGGGTGAATGACGAAGGTTGGGCCACGGTATTCGATGCCTGGCTGCACACGAGTCGCTTGCGCGTGATCGATGCTGTGCTGGTGTTTTCGGTGGGCGGCGGCAATCTCGAAAAGAACGTCAGCCCGAACCTGGTGACCGCGTTGACGTATGCGAAATCGGTGGGCAGCCGCATCATCGGAGTGGTTGGACGGGACGGTGGATACACGGCGCGGGTGGCCGACGCATGCGTACTGATTCCGACGGTCAATCCTGACCACATCACGCCGCACAGCGAGGCTTTTCAGGCAGTGGTTTGGCATTTGCTGGTATCGCATCCCGCGGTTAAGGTGGAGGCGACAAAATGGGAATCGCTGTCGGCGGCAGCTCCGGCGACGCGGCGGGCAGTGTTTCTGGATCGCGATGGAGTGCTGAATCGGGTTCATGTGCGCGAGGGGAAGCCGTATCCGCCCGCCGGAATCGCTGAACTGGAAGTTCCACCGGATGTTCCGGACGCGTTGCGCGATCTGCAGGGCGGCGGGTTCGAATTGGTGGTTGTATCCAACCAGCCAGATGTGGCGCGGGGTAAACTTTCGCGGGAAGCGGTGCGGGAGATTAACCGCGAGCTCGCTTCGCGCCTGCCGGTGGATGACATTCTGGTCTGCTACCATACGGATGAAGACGGTTGCGCCTGTCGCAAGCCCAAGCCGGGATTGCTGCTGGAAGGGGCGCGCCGGCGCCATGTCGATCTTGCCTCCAGTTACATGATTGGAGATCGCTGGCGCGACATCGAGGCCGGGCACAATGCCGGCTGCAAGACGATTCTCATCGATAACGGCTACCGTGAAAAACCGCCCGCGCACGCTCCAGACGCCCGGGTAGGCTCGTTGCGGGAGGCCGCCGATTGGATTCTTCGGTCTATGCCAAAGGAAGCACGCTCATGAAAACCGTCTCCGAACTTCGCGTGCAGATCTTCGGCGACGGCGCCGACAAGGCCGCGATGCTGGAGTTGTACCGCAAACCCTATATCAAGGGCTTTACTACAAATCCCACGCTCATGCGGAAGGCCGGCGTGACCGACTATCGTGGATTTGCGCTCGATATTCTTGAGCATATTCAGGACCGGCCGATCTCGTTCGAAGTGTTTGCCGATGACGAGAAAGAAATGGAACTGCAGGCACGGCAGATCGCGGAGTGGGGCGAGAACGTATTCGTAAAGATTCCGATCACGAACACGCGCGGCGAATCGATGCTGCGACTGGTGCGGCGGCTGGCGAGCGACGGCATTCAATTGAACGTCACGGCGATCTGCGCGCTCGATCAGGTACAGGGCGCGTGTCAGGCGCTGCAGGATGGAGCTGCGTCGTTCGTTTCGGTGTTTGCAGGTCGCATCGCGGATACGGGGCGGGATCCCATGCCCCTGATGCGGGAAGCGGTGGCCATGGTAGATGCCATCGTCACGGCGCGTCTGATCTGGGCCAGCCCACGCGAGTTACTGAATATTTTTCAGGCGGACGAAGTTGGCTGCCACGTGATCACGGCTACGAGCGACGTTCTGGCGAAGCTGCCGCTCATTGGAAAAGACCTGCACAAGTTCTCACTGGAGACCGTCGAGATGTTCTATCGCGACGCGGTGAACTCAGGATTTTCTCTTCCGACCACGTCAGGCAACGACTCCGCCGCCACCCGGCGCAAGGCGGATATTCATAGCGTGGTCCGGTCCTGAGAAGGAGCGCGATACCTGTTGCTGATCGTCTACACGCTGTTGGCGGTGGCCCTGGTAGGTACCGTCTCATCGACGGTATTTCTTGTGTTGGTTTCTCTCGGCGCTATTCACTTTCGCCGGCAAACGCAGAGTCTCGGCGGCCGAAACACCGCATTGCCACCTGTTTCCGTTTTGAAGCCACTACACGGAATTGAGGCTCGGCTGGAAGAAAATCTGGAGAGCTTCTTCCGGCAAGACTATCCCCAATACGAGATTTTGTTCGCGGTTGATGAGCCGGACGATGCTGCGCTCGACGTGGCGCGCGCTGTGAGCGCTCGCTATCCGCACATTCCTTGTCGCTTCGTGGTCAATGGGCCGCCGCCTTGGCCCAATCCGCCGGCATTTTCATTTCACACCATGGAGAAGCTGGCGGCGTACGACATACTCGTCACCAGCGACAGCGATGTGGAAGTCGACCGGAACTATCTGCGCGAAGTCGTTCCGCCGATGCTGGATCCAATAGTCGGAATGGTGACGTGCGTTTACCGCGGAAAGAACGCGGGGGGGGGCTGGTCGGGGCTCGACGCCATCGGGATGTCGGTCGAGATGACAGCTGGGGTGCTGGTGGCGAACCTGCTGGAAGGAGTGAAGTTCGGGTTGGGACCAACAATTGCGGTGCGTAAGGATTCGCTGGCCAAAATCGGCGGTTACGCCGCACTGAGCCACTATTTCGCGAATGATTTCGTCATCGGCAATCTGATCGACAAGGCAGGGTATCGCGTGGTGCTCTCGGGGCACGTGATCGATCACGTCTCGCCACCAATGACGTTTCGCAGTATGTGGCGGCGGCTGGTGCGGTGGGGCAAGTCGACGAGGTACTCGAGGCCAAAAGGGCATTTCGGTACTGGTCTCGTCTTTGCTATGCCGTACGGACTGCTGGGATTTGCTGCCACCTGGCTGATGGGCTGGCCGGTGGTGGCAATCTCCTGGCTTGCCATCGCTTTCATCAACCGCATACTCGAGTCGTGGATCGTGGGTTGGGGAGTGGTACGCGATCCGAGAGCGCGCAACGCGCCGTGGCTCTACCCGGTACGCGATCTTCTCGGCTTTGCCGTGTGGTGTGCCAGCTATCTGAGCAACAAGTCGCTCTGGCGTGACGGTCAGTATCAGCTTCTGCCGGGAGGAGTGATCGTGCGCCGCGCGATCGAAGGCCAGGCTGATTCGCAGGAATAATCGGAGACACTGGCCGCGCCCCGCGGGTAGGGGAACACTTACTTATTGCCGTTCTCGTGTTTGCGCAGGACGGAGTAGGTAACGTCCTCAATGCGTGAGAGGACGTCCTGGCCGCGCTTTCTTCCCCGACGTTCGCCTTGATGATGGTGATGATGCGGCTTAGAGCCGGAGTGCGCACTCGAACTTTGGCTCTCAGAACGGGAGACCGCGGCTTTCACTTTCTTCTTCTTTTTTCCCATCGTAGCCAGAGCCCGGTTCCACGGTGATTCTGAGGCAACCGGGATGCTTGCAACACAGCTGTTTTGATGCTGGACGCAAATAATCTGGCTGCCCCCCAGGGATTCGAACCCCGATATGCTGATCCAGAGTCAGCTGTCCTACCATTGAACGAGGGGGCAGCACGCGAGCCGCTGCTGCTGGCTCATCTTTTTGATTCTATGGGTGGGCGGCGAAACTGGTCAACCTTCGCGAACATTCAGGTCCCCTCCCCCCGACCACACGTTCAGTCGCGTTACAATCGGGCTAGATCCTTTCCCCATTCACAGGGAGGCTCGCATGGTGTCCGTTGGTCAGGTCCTTCCAGTCCATGATGTGTTCGAGCTGCAGCGCCAGCCGCTTGAAGTTGAGCACTGCACGTTGCTGGTGATTGACATCCAGGAAAAGCTACTGCCGCCGATCTTTCAGAAGGAACAGCTGGTACAGAACTCAAAGTTGCTGGTGCGAGCGGCTGGGATCCTGAAGATTCCCACCATCCTGACCAGTCAATATGCCAAAGGGCTGGGCAATACTGTCTCTGAAGTCGCTTCCCTGCTGCCGGAGACGAAGGCTATCGACAAGCTGGCATTTTCGTGTTTTGGCAGCGATGTGTTTTGCTCTTTGCTGAAGCGTCAACCGTCGACACGGAATACGCTGCTGATCTGCGGGATGGAGACGCACATCTGTGTGTTGCAGACGGTGATGGCGGCGCTGCGCGAAGGGTATCTGGTGCACGTAGCGTCCGATTCGGTGAGTTCGAGGACGGAAGCGAATTGGCGCGTGGGGCTGGAGCGCATGCGCGCGGCGGGAGCGGTCATAAGCTCGGCGGAAACGGTGATTTACGAACTGATGCGCGCCTCAGGCACGCAGGCGTTCAAGGAAATGCTGCCGTATCTGAAAGGGTAAAAGCGCGACCACATTCCTGCCAGGCAAGATCGCGGCGACTTACACGGCTTCTTCTTTCTTCTTCACGCGCACGACTTTGATCTTGGTGAAGCCTTCCTCAAAGGTGGGCGGGCGCAGTTTGGCGGCCATTCTCTGCGTAACGTCATCTGCGACTTGCCGCTCGCGCTTATGGTTCCGCTCCAGACAAACTTCGAGGGGCACATCGAAATAGAGGGCGTGAACTTCATATTGGTAGTCGTTCGCGAGCTTGATCCAACTCTGGCGCTCATGCGGAGTGAGGTTGGTTGCGTCCACATAGTTCATGGGGCGTTTGGCGACGAGGCGAGCACGGAGCAGCGAGCGAAGATTGGAGAACACGAGATCCTGGAAGCGCTGCTCGTTGGGATCATCGAACAGCAGCCCGCGCAACAGATCAGTGGAAAGGGGCTGGATGTTCTGCCGTTTGAACCATGAACTCTTGCCGGACCCCGGCAGACCGATGGCCAGGACCACCACGCCGCGAGGCTGTGTGGCTGTCGCAGAGGAAACCTGCTCGGGAGTTGCAGGCTGATCTTCCGCAGGCCGCAGCAGGGTTGGGCGCAGGGGTTCGAGCCGAGGGCTTGTGCGCGCCGGAGCATCAGGCTTAGGACCGGCACTCCCACGACCACGTCGGCCGCGGCGACGACGACGGGATCGATCTCGATCGCCACGAGACGCCACGGGAGAATTCGCCCGCGCTGTGGATGGTTCCTTCATTTCGCTTGCGGGGGCAGCCCGTACCGGCTCTTCGGGGCCGGTGGCGTCCCACTGAACAGCGGCAGCGGGCGCTTCATCGGGAACTCTATCCGGAACTTTAGAAGTTGTGTCTGCTTCGTAGTAGGCAGGCTGCAGGGGTGCGTCCTGGTTCTCCTGCGGGGCGGAACTGTCTGGCTCCGCTTTTTTCTTGCGCCTTAAAAGGCGATCGTGCATCCACTTACGCATGATTGACGTTTACCACAGGCCCCTGTGCAGGGGCAATCTGCGTTCCTTTCACTGAACCCTTAGAATAACGGAGAGTCCAAGAGCATGCCCATTCCTGCTGAGATCCACGGTCAGCGCTATATGAGCCTGACTACGTTTCGCAAGACCGGAGTTGCCGTGCCCACCCCTTTATGGTTTGCCGAAGAGTCGGAAAAACTCTACTTCATGACGCGGAGTGACTCCGGCAAGTATAAACGCATTCGCAACAATGCCGGAGTGCGAGTTGCGCCTTGCACGATTCGGGGCAAGGTTACGGGCCCGGAGTTCGCGGGGACGGCGCGGATTCTCCCGGAGGCAGATTGGCCGGAGGCGCACAAGGCGCTGCAGCGGAAATATTGGCTGGCGAAGCTGCCCTTCTGGAGCAAAAAGAACGTTTTTCTCGAAATCACGTTTCTGGGAGCGACGGGCGTCACAACGTCCGCGGTAAAGTGAACTTCCCGCTATGGCGCGCTACCTGCTACCATTTTCAGTTCTCCAGTAATTCGGGCAACCCTCGATCCGCTGTTCTAAATACTACGGAGGTTCCATGGCAGTAAAAGTAGGCATTAACGGCTTTGGCCGGATTGGCCGCAACGTTTTGCGGACCGCGCTCACTGACCCCAACCTAGAGTTCGTTGCCGTCAACGACTTGACCGATCCCAAGACGCTGGCCCATTTGTTGAAGTACGACTCGGTCCTCGGCAACCTGCACAACACCGTCACCGCCGGCGAAGATTCCATCACGGCGGACGGGAAGAAGATCAAGGTATTTAAGGAGAAAGACCCGGCCGCGCTGGATTGGGCCTCGGTTGGCGCCCAAGTCATCATCGAATCCACCGGTCGCTTCACCGACGCCAATGACGCCAAGAAGCACCTGCGCGGACCGGTGAAGAAGGTCATCATTTCGGCTCCTGCCAAGAACGAAGACATCACCATTGTGATGGGCGTGAATCACGACAAGTACGAAGCGGGCAGACATCACATCATTTCGAATGCGTCGTGCACTACGAACTGTTTGGCGCCTGTGGCCAAGGTGTTGCATGACGAGTTCAAGATCGTCAGCGGTACGATGACGACGATTCACTCCTACACAAACGATCAGGTGATTCTCGACTTCCCGCACAAGGACTTGCGGCGCGCCCGCGCTGCGGCATTATCGATGATTCCGACCACGACAGGAGCGGCCAAAGCGGTCTACCTGGCAATCCCGGAATTGAAGGGCAAACTCGACGGCTTTGCCATGCGCGTGCCGACGCCCAACGTCTCGGTGGTCGACCTGGTTGTGTTCGTGGAGAAGAAAACGACGGCGGAAGAGATCAATGCCGCGCTGAAGGAAGCATCTGAGTCCGGACCACTGAAGGGCTATCTCGGCTACGAACAGCATGAACTCGTATCGTCCGATTACAAGGGAGACCCGCGGTCTTCGATTGTGGACGCGCCTCTGACGCGCGTGGTCGGCGGCAACTGCGTCAAGGTGATTGCCTGGTACGACAACGAGTGGGGCTACTCCTGCCGTGTCCGCGACTTGATTCACTTCATGGCCAGCAAGGGCCTGTGAAATTGGCGGCTTGACTAGCGGGCAGGCGCTCAATAAGGCGCCTGCTTCGCTTCGTTTTTCTGGGCCGAGGAGGCTCTTCATGTCGAAGCTTTCGATCCGCGATCTCCCGCTGCATGATCACCGCATTTTCATGCGGGTGGATTTTAACGTTCCGGTCGAGAATGGCCTCGTCACGGATGACACTCGCATTCGCGAGACTTTGCCGACCATCGAGTACGCGTTGCGTCACGGGGCGCGGCTGATTCTCGCTTCCCATCTGGGCCGACCGAAAGGCAAGGTCAACCCCAAGTACAGCTTGAAACCGGCCGCAGAACGCTTGCGCATGCTGCTGGCGAAGCAACTGGGCAGCTTTGAGAATGTCGGCTTCGCCACCGACTGCATTGGGGTACAGGCAGAGGAAATGGCGTCGAAGCTCGAAAAGGGACAGACTCTGCTGCTCGAGAATCTACGCTTTCACGAGCAGGAAGAGGCTAACGACGAAGCGTTTTCCAAGTCGCTCGCGAAGCTCGCCGACTTTTATGTCAACGACGCCTTCGGGACCGCACATCGGGCGCATGCTTCCACCGTGGGTATCACGAAGTTCGTCCAGAAGTCGGCGGCCGGCCTGCTGATGGAAAAGGAACTCGACTACCTGGGCAAGGCCATGCAGCATCCCAACCGGCCGTTTGTGGCCATTCTGGGCGGCGCGAAAGTCAGCGACAAAATCGGTGTGATCCAGAATCTGCTGACCAAGGTAGATGCGTTGATCGTTGGCGGTGGCATGGCTTACACCTTCCTGAAGGCGATGGGGCAGCCGATCGGCAAATCGCTGGTGGAAGATGACAAGGTGGATCTCGCCAAGCAATTGCTGCACGATGCTAAGGAGCGCAAGGTGCGTTTCCTGCTGCCAATTGATCACATCGTCGCCGACAAAGTTGAGGCCACCGCCACTCCTCAAAGGGTGGCCGATGGCCAGGCCATTCCGGCCAGCATGATAGCGCTCGATATCGGTCCTAGAACAATCGACCTGTTCACCGAGGAGATTTCCAAAGCGGAAACGATCGTCTGGAACGGCCCGATGGGCGTCTTCGAGATGGCGCCGTTCGCAACGGGCACGATGAAGATCGCGGAAGCTGTGGCGGAAAATGTGGGCGCGGTTTCGATTGCCGGTGGCGGCGACACGGTTGCGGCGGTGCACAAGGCCGGCGTAGCCGACAAGATCACGCACATTTCCACTGGCGGCGGAGCATCGCTCGAATTCCTCGAAGGCAAGAAGCTGCCGGGCGTGGAAGCGCTCACAGACAAACGCTGAAACGCTGGGAGCCGGGTTGGATCACGCATTCACGATGCGCATGTCCTTGGATGGCGGGAAACTGCTCGACATCCACGGGCCTGCTGACATCACCAAAGAATCGACCGAGGCCATCGTCAACGCCGCGAATTCATCGCTGCTCGGAGGAGGCGGCGTAGACGGCGCGATCCATCGCGCGGGCGGGCCCGCTATCCTCGAAGAGTGCCGCCGGCTCGTGGCGAAGATCGGCCAGCTGAACCCGGGCGGCGCGGTGACAACCACGGGCGGGCGACTAGCGGCCAAGTACGTGATTCACACGGTCGGTCCGGTCTACAGCGATGGCGCGAGTGGCGAAGAGGAAACTCTGGCCTCTTGCTATCGCCAATCGATCCAGATCGCCGACGATCATGCCATCGGTTCGATTGCGTTTCCGGCCATCTCGACCGGAGCTTACGGATACCCGGTGGGAGCGGCAGCCGAAACCGCGATTGAGAACGTCGCGCACTCGCTCAGTCATACGCACCACGTAACGCTCGTCCGTCTGATTCTCTTCGACAACACCGATCTCAACATTTACCTGCGAGTGGCCCAGAAGTTGTGCAAGACTAGGTCGATTGTTCCGCTCAATATTGAAAAGAGTTCTTCATGAGAAAAAAGCTTATTGCCGCTAATTGGAAGATGTACAAAACTCCCGATCAGGCTCGCGCTTTTGTGACTGATTTCTTGCCTCTCGTTGCCGGCCACGATCGGGATGAGATCGTGCTCTGTCCGCCTTACATCGACTTGCAAGCTACTCTCGAAGCAACGAAGGGGACGCAACTCGCTGTTGGCGCGCAAAACCTGCACTGGGAAAAGGAAGGCGCCTTCACCGGAGAAATTTCGACGGGGATGCTGCTCGCGATCGGCTGCACGCATGTAGTCATCGGCCATTCCGAACGCCGTCAGTACTTCGCCGAAACGGACGACACGGTGAACCGCAAGTTGGAGACCGCGCTCGAGGCCGGGTTGACGCCGATTTGCTGCGTGGGTGAAGTGCTGCAAGAGCGTGAAGCGGGACTGACAGACGACGTCCTGCGTCGCCAGTGCGCTCGCGCCTTCAGCGGGATTTCTGCTAAAAAAGCCGCGAAACTGGTCATCGCCTATGAGCCCGTATGGGCCATCGGGACGGGCAAGACGGCCACGCCACAGATCGCGGCCGATGCTCACAGCGTCATTCGCGGCGAGGCCGCCAAAGCCTTCGGACAACCCTTCGCAGATGGGCTGCGCATCCTCTACGGCGGATCGGTGAAGCCAGACAACGCCAAGGCACTCATGTCGGAAGAAGATATTGACGGCGCTTTGGTTGGAGGTGCGAGTCTGGATCCGACGTCGTTTGCGGCGATCGTGAAGTATTGATTTACCACGGCGACACCGAGACACGGAGAAACCCGGCGGTCGACGGCGGGGAATGTGCTGTGAAGGAGCTTCTTTCTCTCCGTGGCTCCGTGGTTCCGTGGTGAAGAGCTTTTGCTATAATCCCAATGTACCCAAGCAGTTGCCGGGCCAGTGCGGAAGTGGTGGAACTGGCAGACACACCATCTTGAGGGGGTGGCGCCGAGAGGCATGGGGGTTCAAATCCCCCCTTCCGCACCATCCGCTGGCCCGAATTCCCGCGGAGAACTCCGCCGGCCGAGAGGCCCATAGGATCCACATGGTTTGGTACTACGTTGTACTGGTGGTTCACGTAATTGTTTGTCTGTTTCTGATCATGGTGGTGCTGCTGCAGAGCGGCAAGAGCGCCGACATTGCCGCGGCCTTCGGCGGTCAGGGCAGCCAGACGGCGTTCGGCCCGCGCGGCGCGGCTACCGCCCTCTCCAAGGCGACGACGTTGTCGGCTGTGATCTTTATGGTCACGACGATTGCGCTGTCGGTGATGGCGCTGAATCGGCGTCCGACATCGGCGCTTGAGAAGATCAGCGCCCCGGCACAGTCGCAACCGGTGAAGAAGTAAGCGAGTCGCCGGTCGTCAGTCTTCAGTCGTAGGGAATCCAACTCAGCGTCGGATTAATGGCTGAAAGCTGACGGCTGAGAGCTGATAGCGCCTTCCATGATTCACGAGATCTTTCCCGTTGGTCCCCTGCAGTGCAATTGCTCCGTTGTGGGCGATGAGACCTCGCGCGAAGCGATGGTCATCGACCCGGGGGATGATGTTGACGACGTTCTGGCCATCGTGCGCAAGCACAATCTGACGGTGAAGCAGATCGTCATCACTCACGCTCATATTGATCATGTGGGCGGGGCGATGAAGTTGCGCCGCGCTACGGGTGCGCCCATCCTGCTGAACGAGAACGACTACGATCTGCTGAAGATGCTGGACGTGCAGGCCACATGGCTTGGCATGGCCCGGCCTGAGAAGGTGGAGATTGATCACAGTCCGGCGCAGGGTTCAGAGGTTACGGCTGGTTCGCTCAAGGCGTCGGTGCTGCACACGCCGGGGCATACGCAGGGAAGCATTTGCCTGTACTTCCCCACCGAAAAGAAACTGATCGCGGGCGACACGCTATTTGCGGGAAGCATTGGGCGCACAGACCTGCCTGGTGGATCATTCGACAAGATCATCCACTCGCTGCACGAGCACTTGCTGCCGCTGCCGGATGAGACGGTAGTCGTCCCGGGACACGGCCCGCTGACGACGATCGGAGAAGAGCGCGACAGCAATCCGTTCTTGACGGGAAAGTACCGGTAACGGAGGCGCTATCTCAGAAGAGTTAGCATGCGCTTGACGCCCTCCGCGAAGTCGTCTTGCGGCGTGATCAGGCTCAGGACAAGACACCCATCCCGCGGAAAATCATAGAAGTGACCGGGATGTACCAGCACTCCTTCCGTTTCTAACAACGCAATCGCCAGATCCTCATCCGAACGCGTCACCGGCACGCGCAGCACGGCGTACCAGCCGCCCTCAAGGTCAAGACGAGTGATTCCCTGCGCTTCCCCTAGTCTGCGGTCCAGTTCGGCCAAATTCGCGAGGACACGCCCGTTAATTTGCCGCTGCATGCCGTGCCTCTGTTCCAGCAACGTCGGGGCGGCCAACTGGATTGGCGTATTCACCGAGAGGTAGGTATCGGCAATTACTTCCAGCCGCGCGATAGCCTGCTGCGTCACATCCTGCGGGCCGCCGGCGACAATCCACGCCAGCTTCATCTGCGGCAGGGCGGAAATCTTTGAGATGCCGCTGAGTGTGAAGGTGAGTGCGCTCTGGTTGGTGGCAAAACTCCGCCGGGTAGCTCCGTCCAAGGCGAAATCCAGAAATACTTCGTCGGCGACGATGGCGAGTTGATTCCGGGCGCAGATTTCACTCAGGGTAGCGGCTTCTCGGGGCTTCACAAACGATCCCGTCGGGTTGTTCGGATGCACGACGATCGCCGCGCGCGTCCGTGGCGTGATCGCCTGCTCCAGGGCGTGCAGGTCTATCTGCCAGCCGTGGTCATAAAGCAACGGGTACGGCACGAGTTTCACGTCCTGGATGTCCGCCAGGAACTCAAACAGCGGATAGCTCGGTGCGGGTACGAGAATCTCATCCCTAGGCTCGCATAGTAGCCGGAAAATGAACGAGTACGCCTCGCTGGTACTGGCCGTGAGAAAGACAGATTCCGGATCAATCGCCGAGCCGTCGCGTTCGCGATAGTACTGCGCGACGGCCTGCCGCGCCGTCAGCAACCCCTTTGCCTCCGGCGCGTAGCGCAACGCCTGCTCGGAAACTAGCACCGTCAAAATCGTCTGCGAGTCGTAGCGGAGCCCGACGTGCGTGGGATTCGAAGCGGTCAGATCGAGCACTTCCCGGCCCGCGGCGCGCACGCGGGCCTGCGCCTCAGCAAAGCGGTTGGCGGTAAGTTTCCAGTTCGTGCGAGCGGCAAACATGTGGCAGGACCGAGATCTGTATCTTCTTACTTTTGAAATGCTTCTTTATTGACCACGTACGGCATCTTGGTGATGTCTCCGCCGTAGTTCCCTTCCAGAACGTCGATCAGTCCCTGGATGCAGCGGCCGGCCATGCCTTTCGCAGGATCCGTGGAGAGCCGAGTTGTCTTGCCCGCGCTGGCAAAGTGCGGCAGCAGGCGGCAGCGGTCTTCAATTGCGGGATCGCGCAGCGGCGAATCTTTTGGCAGCGGCTCCACCTGGTAGACGTCGAGCGCAGCGCCGGCGATCCAGTTCTCTTTGAGCGCGCGGGCGAGTGCCACTTCGTCCACCACGGGGCCGCGCGAAGTGTTGATCAGGTACGCGGTCGGCTTCATCATGCCGAGCGTGTTTTCGTTGATCAGCTGGTACGTCGGTTCGCCACCGTCTCCGGGCCGGATCAGCGGCACGTGCAAACTTACGAAATCGGCATGCCGCAACGCTTCTTCCAGCGTCACGTAGCGAATCCAGTTGTGTTCGCGTGTCAGCCCGCGGGCGTGCCTAAGTTCCTGCACTTCGTGAATCGCTTGCACGAATTCCTTGTTCTGGTATGCCGGGTCGTAACACAGGATGTTCATGTCGAAGCCGACGCACTTCTTGATCATGGCCAGCCCGATCCGGCCCGTGCCTATGATGGCGATCGTCTTCCCCGAAACTTCGTCGCCCAGGAATGGCAGGTAAGGATGCCAGAATCCCCACTGAAATTCACGGCAGAGGCGCTCGGCGCTCCACATCCGGCGCGCGACGTCGCCCATCAGGAAAAAAGCGAACTCGGCTGTGGCATCTGTGAGAACATCGGCTGTGTGAGTGAAGGGAACCTTGTAATGGTTGGCGTCGGCGCGATTGATGTTGTCGAAGCCGACGGCGATCTGAGCCACGACTTTGAGGGTGCCGTTGCCCGCCTCGAAAACCTCGGCGTCAATCTGGTCACGCAACGTCGTAATCAGTCCGTCCACGCCAGAGCGGGCTTTTTCGAGGATCACGGACTTCGGTGGTGCTTCGGGGTCAGGAAAGACTTCGACCTCGTAACCGCGGACGCGCAGCGCATCAATCGACTCGCCGATATCGCAGGTTGCAAACACACGGAGGCTACGGCTCATGTGAAACAGGACTCCACCCAGCCAAAGTTGCCCGGAAACGAAGCGAACAGGCGCGCCTATTCTACGTTATGAACCTGTAAGGCTGCCGGGCCCGCTGACCGACGCACCTGACGAGTCACGCCTCCGCCCCTTTTGTCCGCCCCGAACCCACAACTGTTAGAATCGCATCTATATCGCGATGGTTCCGAAGAATCTCCGCCCCCTCCTGCCCTATCTGAAGAAGTACCGCGCCGGATTTATCTGGGGGGCGTGCTCTGTTCTGCTGATGAACGGCATCTGGATCCAGTTCCCGCGCGTCATTGGTCACGCCGTAGATGATCTGAAAGCAGATGTCACTGAGCACAAGCTGGCGTATTACGCTCTGCTCTTGCTCGGCCTTGCTGTCAGCAAAGGAATTTTCCAGTTCCTGACGCGCTGGATTGTGATCGGCGTCTCCCGCGAAATCGAGTTCGACATGCGCAATGACCTGTTCCAGCATCTCGAGCGCCTGTCTCACCCGTATTACCAGCGTACCCGCACCGGCGACATCATGGCCCGCGCCACCAACGATTTGAACTACGTGCGCATGCTGCTCGGCCCGGCCATCATGTACAGCGCCAACACCATCGTATTCACGGTGGGCGCGCTCGCCTATATGCTGAAGCTCAGCCCTAAGCTGACCCTCTATGCATTCTTGCCACTACCGGTGGTGAGCATTGTCATCCAGTACTTCGGCAGACAGATTCACGAGCGGTTCGAGACGATCCAGGCCATGTTCTCCGAGATCTCGGCCCGGGCCCAGGAAAACTTCTCCGGTGTTCGCGTGATTCGAGCGTACGCTCAGGAGGAGCCCGAGGTTCGCAACTTTGAAGCTGCCAACACTGAATATATCGGACGCAGTCTCAAGCTGGTGCGGCTGATGGGTATGTTGTGGCCCACCCTGGAGACGATGCTCGGCTTCGCAATTGTTCTCGTGCTCTGGCTTGGTGGGCGGGAGGTAATCAACGGTCAAACCACCGTCGACTTGCTCACAAACATCGGGACCAAGGTTACGCTCCATTTGGAAGGCTCGATGAGCGTCGGGGATTTTGTCGCCTTCAATACGTACATGGTTCTGCTCACCTGGCCGGTGATCGCTCTCGGCTGGGTCATCAATATTTTCCAGCGCGGCACGGCCTCCATGGGCCGCATCTATGAAATTTTTCAGGAGCAACCCGAGATCAAGGACGACCCCGCTCTTGTTCGCGCCAACGGCCACCCGCGCACGCTCGCCGGCGAAATCGAATTTCGCAACCTGAACTTTGCCTACAACGGCACGCCGGTGCTGGAAGACATCAATCTGAAGATCCCTGCCGGAGGCAGCCTTGCGATTGTCGGCCCGACCGGCTCGGGCAAGACCACGCTGGTCAACCTGATTCCGCGCATCTATGATGCAACACCTGGTTCCGTGTTGATTGACGGCAAGCCGATCCGCAGCTTCCCGCTCGAGACCCTACGGCGCAACATCGGCTTCGTGCCGCAAGAAACATTCCTTTTCAGCGACACCATCCGCGAGAACATCGCCTTCGGCAAGGGGGACGCCAAGGACGGCGAAGTACGCATGGCGGCGGAGGGCGCGAGTATTGCTGCCGAAATCGAAGGCTTTCCTGAGAAATACGAGACCCTGGTCGGCGAGCGCGGCATCACGCTCTCGGGCGGGCAGAAACAGCGAACGGCTATCGCCCGCGCTATCATTCGCGACCCGCGCATTCTTGTGCTCGACGACGCGCTCTCGAGCGTCGATACTCAGACCGAAGATAAAATCCTCAACCACCTGCGCGAGATCATGCAGGGTCGGACGACGATCTTCATCTCTCACCGCGTTTCTACCGTGCGCAACGCCGATCGCATCGCGGTGCTGCACGGAGGACGCATTGTCGAACTGGGCACGCACGACGAGTTGATCGCCCGCAACGGCTACTACACCGACCTCTATAACAAGCAGCTGCTGGAAGAAGAGTTGGCGGAAGTCTAGTGCACGCCGGGAACCGGGATGAAGCGCATCGTTCGTGCTGAACTTCTCGACACTGACGCGGGCACTTCCGCCGAGATCGAACGTTCGCTGGCAGATCTACGACTCGTGAATCGCTGGTTCGGCGGTGTGGCCACAACCACGGCTCTGCTGAAGCAGGTGGCAAAGGTGACGGGCCGCAGCGACCTTGCGCTACTGGAAGTAGCCGCGGGCTCCGGGTATGTGCCGGACTGCACCCGCCAGCGTCTCGAACGTTGCGGCATAAATCTGAAGATTACTCTGCTCGACCGACGGGTTACGCACTTGCCTAGCTCTGGAGCAAGAGTTGCTGGTGATGCCCTTGCGCTTCCGTTTTGCCATCAGAGCTTCGACGCAGTCACCTGCGGCCTGTTCGCGCATCACCTGGAGCCAGATGCGCTGGTTGCGTTCGTTAACGAAGGTTTGCGCGTGGCCCGGGTCGCATTGCTGATCAATGACCTGATTCGACACCCGGTGCATCTCGGTCTGGTCTATGCGAGCTTGCCTTTACATGGTCGGCTGTCGCGCCATGACGGGCCCGCTTCGGTGCGCCGCTCCTACACCATTCGCGAGATGACGGACATGCTCGGGCGCACCAGGGCGGCGCGGGTAGAAATCACGCGACACTATCTGTTTCGGATGGGGGTGGTTGCCTGGCGACAGGCCCCGCCAAACCTGACGCAGTAGCGGTTACCGTACGACGAGGGCTTCACGAATATTGTCGCGCGCCAGAAAGAACTTGATGGATTTGAAATCCTTAAAAAGGTTCTCGATATGGCGGTTGGCAAACACGCGTTGCAGCCGGAACTTCCCGACGAATCGACCCGGGCGCTTGGCGAATTCGGGATGCTGCGTCATGGGCTGCATTTCCAGAGAGTCTTTGCCGGCGATGTGAAAGCGGTAGCAGGGGGCATCGGGCCCAGCATCGCGCGTATGGAAAAATGCGAGCAGCATGCCGCCCGGTTTCATAACCGACCAAAGCCGATCGACGACAGGCTTGACCAGCGCTTCTTCCAGGTAGTCCGGCAGGTTCCAGAGGAGTACGCAATCAAATGTGCCCGGTTCATAGGTGAGATTTTCGGCCAGGAATTTCTTCACATCCAAAGTGGGATGACCGTTCTCATCTTCAATGATGAGGTCCCGTTCGGTGGCGGCTATCAGCAGGTCCTCACTGTAGACCTTGTGGCCCATTTCGGTGAAGAGTTGAATGTTCTTGGCGGATGTGTTGCCGATATCGAGCACGCACAGGCCCTCCTGCGTGCTCAGCGTGCGCCAGAGCTCGCCCATGCCGCTGGAACGGCGTGTCAGCCGCTGGCCGGAGGCCGCCGACGCGGATTCAGCTCCCGAAGAACTGCGGAACCATTTCATGATATGGACGTCGCGGGCGCGATCCAGTGTGCCCAAGCGAGGCGTATTTCACTTTCGCAGCTATGATTTCGAACTGTCGCCCGGGTCCACCGCACCTTTGAAAAAGGCGCCTTCGTCGATGACAATGCGCTTGGTGGAAAGATCGCCGTTCACGACCGCGGTGGGACGCAATTCGGCGCGTTCACTGGCTGCAATCTTGCCGTCCACTTTGCCCTCAACGATCACGCCCTTGGCATTGATGTTGGCTCGCACGCGGCCATTGGGACCGACCGTCAGCCGGTTGTCCTTCAGTTCGATGGTACCCTCGACACTGCCGTCCACATACAAGTCTTCGCTGCCCGACAGCTCACCCTTGATGACGACCGACTTGCCGATATGCGCAACTTCCCGCGTGTCTGCCATGAGTCCCTCGGTTGAAATGTCTATGACTGCTGCGATTCTACCTCATGGCATTCCTTTGCGCCTGCCACAGATACGATATAGGGGCCCGTCCGGCGCGGCCGTCGCCGATCTTGGCAACCGGCGGAGTGTCGGCTGCGTCCAATTGGTAAACTGTTGCAGAGGTGTGGATGCGCTTTCGTCCTTTGCTGGTGAGACTCTTGCGGGCCGCCCCGATTGCTGCTCTGGTCACGATGCTGGTTGCCGGTGCCGCCGCGAGCGAGTTTCCCGCCATCGCTCCCGGAGAATTGATGCGCGGTGCATCGCAGAATGAACTCGATGCCGTTGCACACCTTCCCCCCTACATGTTTCTAACCCGCAAACAGACTCTCCACTACAGCAGTCTCAAGCTCTACGTGCAAACTAGTGCTGCGGTTGCCGGACGCGTGATTGCGTATAACGACCAACCGCTCACGCCGCAGCAGCGCAAGGATGAGGACGCACGCACCGAACGCTTCCTGAAAGATCCGGCGGAGATGCGAGCCAAGCAGAAAGAAGAGCGTGACAACCGCGATCGGATCAACAAGATCCTGAAGGCTCTGCCGGATGCGTTCCTATACGAGTACGACGGATTTGAACCGGGAACGGCGACATACGGGCGCAAAGGCTCGGAACTTCTGCGTTTGCGGTTTCGTCCGAATCCCGATTACGACCCACCGTCGCGCGTCGAGCAGGTGCTCACCGGCATGACAGGAACGGCTCTGGTGGAGCCGAAGCGGCAGCGGATCGCTCGTCTGCAAGGAACGCTGGTCAAAGACGTGAGTTTTGGATGGGGCCTTCTCGGCCATCTCGACAAAGGCGGCGGCATCCTTCTGGAACAGACCAACGTCGCCAGCGACACCTGGATCATGTCGCGGATCAGCATCCGCCTGACCGGTAAGATTCTCCTTGTCAAAAGCATTCACTATGACCAGACGGAATCTTCGACGAACTTCCAGAAAGTGGCGGAAGACCTGACATTCGCGCAAGGTCTCGAACTGCTCAAGAAGCAGGAAGAAAAACTTCTGGCCGAAAACAGTATTCCTGCGCTGGAGAAGTAGCTACTGCCGGATCGTTTCTTTTCGTACCGTCAGTTTCTCGATGAAGTCCTCTTTTACCCGGAAGCCGGTACCAGGCACGTCGGGAACCTTGATCGTGCCCTGTGGCGAAACCGTCACCTCCGGATCGACGACATCTTCCTTCCAGTAACGCTTCGATGCTGAGACGTCCCCGGGCAGTTTGAAATTCTCGAGCGACGAGAGGTGCACGTTGTGCACGCGTCCGATGCCCGACTCCAGCATGCCTCCGCACCAGACAGGGATCCCGTGTTGCAGGGCAACATCGTGGACTTTCTTTGCTTCGGTCATGCCGCCAACTCGGCCGACTTTGATGTTGAGGATGCGGCAGGCGTCCATCTCGAGCGCAGCCTGGGCATCGCGGGCGTGACGAATGGACTCATCAAGACACAGCTTTGTGCGCAACTCCTTCTGCAAGCGGGCGTGGTAAAAAATGTCGTCATTCCATAGCGGCTGCTCGATCATCAGCAAGTTGAACTGATCGAAGAGGCGCAGGTGTTCAACCTCGTCCATGCGATAGGCAGAGTTGGCGTCGCAACTGAGCAAAATATCCGGCCAGCGGCTGCGAATCTTCTCCAGCGCGTTGACATCCCAGCCGTGCTTTACTTTTATCTTGATGCGCTGGTATCCGGCGGCGAGTTCGGTGGCGATCTTATCCATGAGCTGATCGAGACTGTCCTGAATGCCGATCGAGACGCCGCAGGAGATTTCTTCTCGGGATCCGCCAAGCAGTTTCCAAAGCGGGAGACCCTTTTCTTTCGCCTCGGCCTCCCAGAGCGCATTTTCCAGGGCCGCCTTCGCCATGCGATGTCCACGGATCTTGGCCATCAGCGGCACGCAATCGCGCGCCTGGCCCAACGACTTACCCAATAGCGCGGGGATCAGGTGCTGCTTCAGGACGGGCCATGCCGTCTCAATGCACTCCGAACTGTAAAACGGACCTTCTCCGGCCACGCATTCACCCCAGGCGTCCAAACCCTGGCAATGCGCTGTTAGTAGCAGAATGCGGCGATGGCAGGTTCGTCCGAAACTGGTCTCGAAGAAATGGACCAGCGGCATTTGGATTTCGCGCAACGTGACGGCTTCGATTTTCATATTTTTGCTTTCGTCACATCAGACGTCAGGCACGTCAGCATCGGTGCACGAGAGTTTTCCTCATTTGGAAGCGTAGGACCAATTTTCATCCCAGGGGCCGAGGAGAAACGTCCCATTTCCTTTGGCATCGCGCTCGTAACCGAGAACACTAAGTCCTTGCCCAAAGGCATGCAAGAATTGGCTCTGGTTCCGTTGCTGAACGTCGGCTGCTTTCTGGCGGGTCTCCGGCGCGGCTTTCCACGCGTAGATTTCTGTCGGCACCTCAATCCGTCTTGCTATCTGGAAGAGGCGACGTTGGGCGCTCGACAACACGGTCTCCACCCGCTTCGAGCGGATCCACCACTCGGCGATGAGACGATCGGTGGGAAGTCCTCCATGGAGCTTGGAGGACGTCACTCCATACTGATTGATCGTGTAGCGTCGCGCAATCGCCCCCAGACGCTCGATGTTGAAAAACGCGTTCTTGATCTCCAGCGGATCGAACGTCCACTCGATGAGATCGATACCGCGCGCGATGGCATCATTCCTCTGAAACAATTTGAGTTTGCGGCCAATGCCCGCATTGCGGTGACTTTCGCGCACCGCTGCCATGTGGGAATGCAAATAAGCATGCCCATTCCTGAGGCCCGGCACCGAAAGGGCGAAGCCCACCAAGGTTCCCTGATCAAAGGCGCCGACGACCTGGCCTCCTACCTTGTCGGCTACGACGAAGAGCCGCAGCGGCACGAGATCGGCGTCGGCAAAATTCCAAACTTCCTTTTGCAGCGTGACACACAGCTGAAATTCCTCGATGCCGCTGCAGCTCCGCACCACGACCAAGTCGTTCGTCATGTTTGACGTTCCTCTTGCTTGGCGGCTTGCCAAAGGGCTTCCAGAGCTTCGAGCGAAACCTGTTGCGGCGTATGGCCCTCTTGGCGCAATTTGTCTTCTACCCTTTGAAATCTCCGCCGGAACTTGCGGTTCGTTTTCTTGAGCGCCGATTCCGGATCGAGCGAGAGAAAGCGTGCGATATTCACCAGCACGAAAAAAAGATCGCCGACTTCATCCTCAAGCCGGGCACGCAATTCTTCGGTAATCTTCTGACCACCCGATCCCGCGATGCCACGGGCCTGGGGTTTAGGACCCTCGCCGGGAAAGTCTTTCAGATGCTCGCGCAACTCGCTGGTTTCTTCCTTCAGCTTGTCGAACAGTCCTTCCATGTCGGGCCAATCGAAGCCCACGTGGGCGGCCCGCGAACTCAGCTTGTAGGCCTCAAGCAACGCAGGAATGCCGCCGGATACGCCGGCAAGAACGGACTCTGTCTTGTCGTCCTTGGCGTTAATACCTTTACCGCCTTCGAGGCGCTTTTTCTTCTCCTCAGTCTTGATTGCCTCCCAGTTGCGCAAGACCTCCGCCGGGGTATCAGCCTTAACTTCGCC
>Ga0075014_100000120_pt1 | contig 24750 bp, 22 predicted proteins | sample AleBraG_ABR_2014_FD_71472 | JGI IMG/M metagenome (GOLD analysis project Ga0075014, IMG submission 71472) | Freshwater sediment microbial communities in response to fracking from Pennsylvania, USA - Alex Branch Run_MetaG_ABR_2014 | ecosystem: Environmental > Aquatic > Freshwater > Creek >... | reverse complement strand
CGGTAAAGTATCTCTAATGGCCAACCCCGGCGATTTCGCCCATACCGTCAAGCAGCAGGCGGACATCGTCCGCATTGTGGGCGAGTATGTGAAGCTGCGCAAGGCCGGGGCGGAAGCAACACCCCCGCCCAAGTAAAGCTTGGACGGGGCACCCTCGAGAGTTGTGATGAAAATCCTGGCTTTGGCATCCGCCTAGTCGAGCTCCGTCAGCGGCAGGGCGCGGAACCCGCTGGCGAGAGGATAGCCGTTGGCCGTGCGGCACATCACGGCGCCGCGCGCGATTCGTGACTTGCCGACCACGTTGCGGACGAACTCCAGGTTGACCGTGTCCCCGGTCGTTGGCACTTCGTTCCATTTCGCTTCGAACAGTTCCAGCCGTCCGGCTACATCGACCACGAAGTCCACCTCGCGCGTGCGATCCCGCCAGAAGAACAAGCTCCCCACGCGTCCTGCGCGGCGTTCGCGGGCCCGCAACTGAGCGAACACAAAGGTTTCCCAGATGGCGCCCGCCGCCGGTGCCTGGTGGAGAGCTTCCACGGAGCGGATGTTGAGCAAAGCGCAAAGCAGGCCGGTATCAGCCAGATAAAGCTTGGGGCTCTTAACAATGGATTTCGTGCGATTGGAGAACCAGGGCTCGAGCACCACTACCTGCCCGGAAGCCTGCAGCACCGACAGCCAGTTATTGGCGGTACCCGGCGAGATGCCCACATCACGAGCCAGGTCCGCCTTGTTCAGCAGGTTTGCCGAGCGTAGAGCACAGGCGCGAAGAAAACGTTCGAAATCGCGCAGGCTGCCTACGTTGGTCAGGGAGCGCACATCCCGCTCGAGGTACGTGGCCAGATAGGAATTGTAGAAGGCCACGTGGTCAATGTCCGGGTCGGCGTGGAGTTCGGGAAAACCGCCGCGCACGATGGCGGCTTCGACGGAAGTCTGCGGCAGCGCGCCGCGCATCTCCGCCAGGGAGAGCGTCTCCAGTTCCACGATGTCGGCGCGCCCGGCCAGCGATTCGGAAACGCTTTTCATCAGCGTGAACTTTTGCGAGCCCGTCAGCAGAAACTGACCCTTTCGTGCCCGGCTGGCATCCACCGCAACCTTCAGGTAGCGGAACAGACCCGGTGCGTATTGCACCTCATCGACGATGACGGGCGGCACGTGTTGGCGAAGAAAACTCTGTGGCTCCTTTTCGGCCTGTTCGGCTTCGGTGGGGAGGTCGAGCGATACTAAGCCGTAATCCGGGAACAGCCGGCGCAAGGTGGAGGTTTTGCCGGTCTGGCGGGCGCCGGTCAACACCACCACGGGACGGGTGCGGGCGGAGCGGAGCAGGCGCGGTTCGAGGTCCCGGGGAATCCACATGTGTTAAATATACAATACAATTGCATATTTTGCATGACTTTGGATCGTGCTCGCAGTTTTCCAGTTCGACCGGCACGGCCCTCCCGTTTTTCCACACCTTTCCCAGAGTTTATCCTGCCTCGTCGGTCCCCGCGCGCGTGCCATTTCCCTCAACTTGCCGCACACTAGATGTGATCTCATGGCCAACCCCGGCGATTTCGCCCATACCGTTAAGCAGCAGGCTGACATCGTCCGCATTGTGGGCGAGTATGTGAAGCTGCGCAAGGCCGGGGCGCAGAACTATTCCGGACTCTGTCCCTTCCATAACGAGAAGACGCCGTCGTTTTCCGTGCACGCCACGCGCCAGTTCTACCATTGCTTCGGTTGCGGCGCTTCGGGCGATGTCTTCAGCTTCGTGCAGAAGGTCGAGAACATCACCTTCCCCGAAGCGGTGCGCGCCATCGCGCAGAAACTTGGCATGCCGCTGCCCAAGGCCACCTACTCCAGCCCGGCCGAGGCGCAGGAGGCGAAGCAGCGCACCGTCCTGCTCGACATGCACGAGGTGGCTTGCGCGTTCTTTCAGGAACAGTTGCGGCGGCCGGAAGGTGCGCGGGCGCGCGAGTACCTGGTGGGCCGCGGGCTGAATGACGAGATGATTCAGCGCTTCCGCATTGGGCTGGCGCCCGATTCGGGCTTCCTGCTGCGCGATCAACTGAAGACGAAGTTCGAGGAAGAGTTGCTGCGGGCGAGCGGGCTGTTTTCGTGGAAAGAGGAGGACAGTCGTCAGTCGTCGGTCGTCAGTCGTCAGGATCAGGCGTCAGGCTCCGGGCTGCAGGCTTCAGGCGACAGGCCTCAGGACCAGGAGCTTCAAGCTAAGAGCCAAGAGCTAAGAGCTAAAAGCTCAGGCCCCAAGCCCGCAGCGGCAATGTATTCCAAATTCCGCAACCGCATCATGTTCCCCATCACCAGCGAGACGGGCAAGGTCATCGCCTTCACCGGGCGGACGCTTGCGACTGACGACAAATCCGGGCCGAAGTATCTGAACTCGCCGGAGACGCCGATTTATTCAAAGTCGCGCGTGCTCTTCAATCTCGACCTCGCCAAGGAAGCAATTCGCAAACTGGACTACGTCATCCTGGTCGAGGGACAGATGGACTGCATCTCCGTCTACGCCGCCGGTTTTCACAACGTGATTGCCAGCTCCGGCACCGCGTTCACCGAGCTACAGGCGAAGCTGCTCGGGCGCTACACGAAGAACGTCGTCGTGAACTTCGATCCCGACACGGCGGGGGCGAAAGCCACCGAGCGCACACTGGGCCTGCTGGTGCAGGAAGATTTCCAGGTGAAGGTGCTGACGCTCGAACCGGGATTTGACCCGGACCTCTACATCCGGCGCAAAGGGAAAGAGGCATACGGCGAGGCGCTGCGCCACTCGGAGCGCTATTTCGATTACCTGATTGAACGTGCGCGAGTGCAGTTCCCGGTGCGCAGCGCCGAAGGCAAGGTGAAGGCGCTGAACTACCTGCTGCCGCACATCCAGGCCATCCCCAGCCGCATTGTCCGCGATGAACTGGCGCAGGAGATCGCGCACAAGCTGGGAATTGATTCCTCGGTGCTGCGGCAGGAGTTGCGGCATGCGGCGACGAGCCGCTCCGCATCGGCCGTGAAAGCCGTGCCCGAAGCCCAGATCACGGACGCTGAGCGCATCATGGTGCGGGCGCTGGCCTCGAGTGGCGAAATGCATGCGGGCGGCATGCACATCTCAGCGCGCGACGGCGCGGAGGAAGAATTCGATCCGGCGCGGCAAGCGCACTATGCCCTGCGCCACGAACGCCTACACGAAGGCCTCGCGTCCGAGTCACTGCTCGAAGCGCTGCTGAACGCCGAGGCCGGCGGGCACGCCATGGACCTCCCTCTGACCGAAGGCGACCGCAAGTTGCTGGCGGCCATCCTGATGCGCGAGGACGAGGAACTCACCCCCGAACTTCTCGAGGGCGCGGTGAAGGCTCTGCGACGCATCTGGGTGCGGCGCCGGCAGGAGCAGGTGCAGCGCGAACTGGCTGAGGCAGGCCGGGTCAAGGACAGTCGCCGGGTGGCCGAACTCAGCGCCGAATTGCTGCGGCTGAAGCGGCTGCTGCGCGATCCGGGCATGGCGGACGAGGACGACAAGAAGCGCTCCGCCTGACCGCAAACGCTTGAAACCATTTGCACTTCGCCGACATCTAAGTAAAATAGCGCGGCTGGTGGGACGGGCAGGGTTTCCCTGCAACTTGAGCACACATCCTCGGAAAAGTGCTAAAATCGATTGGTTTGGCTTGGGCGATGATCCGCCGCCCTGTTTCCCACCGCAAATTTGAGACGCGTGACGCGTCCCGGCCACGGGATGCGCTGACGAGGATGATCCTTTGGCTTTAGAAGACAAGTTTGACGATATAAAAAAACTCATCGACGCCGGAAAAGAGAAGGGCTATCTCACCTACGGCGAAGTGAATGACCTGATTCCGCAGGACGTCCAATCCCCCGACGACCTCGACGACCTCATTTCCACGCTCGGCACGCAGGGCATCGACATTCTCGAAAGCCCGAAGGAACGCAAGTTCGAAGAAGGCGAAGAACCCGGCGAAGACGTCGAACTCGACCTCTCCCCGGGTGCCCTCGAAAAAACCAACGATCCCGTCCGCATGTATTTGCGGGAGATGGGGACCGTGCCGTTGCTTACGCGCGAAGGGGAAGTTGAGATTGCGAAGCGCATTGAGCGGGGGCAGAACCGGGTTTTGAAGGCGCTGTCGCGGTCGCCGATCGTGATTCGCGAACTGCTCGCCATGGGCGAGGACCTGAAGAAGGGCGTGCGCTCGATCAAGGAAGTGGTCACCTTCGATGAAGAGGAGATCACGGAAGAGATTCTGCAGAACCGGTTGAAGGACTTCACCGGGAAAATCGACGCCATGGCCAAGCTGTACAAGAAGGCACAGGCCCTGGCGGAAAAGTTTGCGCTGGTTTCGCAGAAGAAGAATCCGAAACAGCACCGGCGGGCGCGGCGGCATCTGGCGCGAGGGATTGTGGCCACATCGCAGGCCCTGCGCAACCTCGGCTTCACCAATGTCGAACGGAAGAGGCTGATTGAGCGCGTCACTAAGACCGTGGAGGGTATGCGGTCGCTCGATCGGCAGATGCAGAACTTCGACAAGAAGGCCGATGCGACGCGCAGCGAGGAACAAAAGAAAGAATATCGGCGGCAGGCGCGGCACCTGTCGAGCGAACTGGAGAAGCAGGAAGCGGAGACCGGCGTTGTCTTCCTGGAACTGAAGCGGACACAGCGCGAGATCATCCAGGGCGATATTGACGCGGAACAGGCCAAGCGCGAGCTGATCGAGGCCAACCTCAGACTGGTAGTTTCGATTGCAAAGAAATACACGAACCGCGGGCTGCAGTTCCTCGACCTGATTCAGGAAGGCAACATCGGCCTGATGAAGGCAGTGGACAAGTTCGAATACCGGCGCGGGTATAAGTTCTCGACGTATGCCACGTGGTGGATCCGGCAGGCCATTACGCGTGCTATTGCCGACCAGGCGCGTACGATCCGTATCCCGGTGCACATGATCGAAACGATCAACAAGCTGATTCGCACGTCGCGGCAACTGGTGCAGGAACTCGGGCGCGAACCTACCTCGGAAGAAATTGCCAAGCGGATGGATATTCCGGTGGCCAAGGTGCGCAAGGTGCTGAAGATTGCGCAGGAGCCGATATCGCTCGAAACGCCGATCGGTGAAGAGGAAGATTCGCATTTGGGCGACTTCATCGAAGATCGGGCGATTGTTTCGCCGGCCGAGGCGGTGATCAACGTCAACCTGAAGGAGCAGACGGGCGACGTGCTGCGCACGCTGACGCCGCGCGAGGAACGCGTCATCAAGATGCGCTTCGGGCTGGAGGATGGCTCGGAGCATACGCTCGAGGAAGTGGGGCAGTCGTTTGCGGTGACGCGCGAACGCATCCGGCAAATCGAGGCGAAAGCCTTGCGCAAGCTGCGGCATCCGTCGCGCTCGCGGAAGTTGCGAGCGTTCATGGATGGGGTGCGCGATTAAGGACCTTTTACCAAGGAGAAACTGAGGCACGGAGAAGATTCAGGAGAAAGAGGGCGCGAGTGATCGGGCCCTTTTTGTTTGCGGCGGCGGCGCCCCTGACGGGGCTCGGAGTTCGCTGGGCTAAATGAATGCCGCCCTGCGGGCTTGTGCACCGTTGACGCGGCAAGGGCGAAGTTGCGTTGACGAGGTCGGGCTACTCGCAGCTCCGGTGATTGATGTGGCGGAGGCTCGGGGATGGCTCCGGCTCGAAGGTCGACCTGGAATTTTCCTCCGATTTTTCCAGCGGCATCCACAAAGAAGTTCAATCCTCCACAGGTTGTTCACAACGAAGGCGCGATTTGCCCTTGAGCGGCGGGCGGCGGTCAGGCAAAGTGTTCGACATCAAGCGCGAGAAGTTCTGAGCCCGTTTCTTGCATCGTATTCGGGTTCGCGGGAAGACCGGTGATTCTCTCGAGGGTGAATTACCGGGGGCGAGTCGATAGCGTGTTGGCGCGCTTTGCGTGCCGGACGTTGCGGCCTACTGCCAAGGTTCTCCTCTTTGAGGCGAGCTGTCTCGTGAAAACTTAGCGATGCCTGCAGGTCTTCGGACCTGCGGACCGTGTGCCGGAGCTAGCATTCCGCAAGGGCTGCAAAGCGAAGACACATTAGCCGCGCGGCGCGACCGCGATGGCAGACGTGGCCCGGCAGAACGACTTGCGTTTTGTGCGGCTCGGGTGGCTGGCCCGGGCCGCCTTAGTTTTTGGTGGCTGGTCTTACTTCAATCGCTTATCTCTGCGCTGGTGGTCCGGGCGGAATCGGGATGGTGCGCAAGAGCTTGGTGAAGAATTCGACCGCCTGAGGATCGCGTTGGAGCGGGCCGATGATGAACTTGCCGATGGCAAGGCCACCCATGGCGTAGTAGCCGATGGCGAGACCACCGACGGCGCCATAGCCGATCGCCAAACCTCCGAACGCGAGGCATCCGACCGAGAGACCAGCGAACGTCAGGAGCCCCAGCGCGCCGCCGCCGAGCGCAATGCCACCGATGGCAAGTCCGCCAAGTGCGATTACGCCGCGGGCAACGCCGCCCAACGCGAGAAAACCGGTAGCCACATCGCCGAGCGCGATCACACCGCGCGCGTGGCCACGAACTTCGTTGTTGGCGGGATCAGGCCCGACGGCGATGGCGACCAGCGGGTACTCGAGAATGGTTGCGGAAGACCTCCAGCGAACAGACTTGGCAGGTGTGGGCAGCACGGTTTTCAGGTCCCTTTCTTCTTTTCCCCTCTTACACGGTCCAGATACTTGCCGGTTCTGAGATCCACGCGCACGAGTTCCCCGGGACCGATGAACAACGGAACATGGATTTTGACGCCGTTTTCCAGTTGCGCCTCTTTCCAGGCATTGTCCTGACCGGAATGCGCGGGCGGCGCAGTATCGGCAACTTTCACTTCGATGCACGGCGGGAAGACAACGCTGATCGGACGGCTCTCGAAAAACTCGACCGTCACCCGCATCCCGTCCGTGAGAAAAGCCTGGGATGGGCCGACGATGGAAACGGGGACTTCCGCCTGCTCATAGCTCTCCGGGTTCATGAAGATAGCATTGTCTCCGTCGCGATAAAGAAAGTCCATCGTGTGACGCTGAAGTTCTAATTCTTCGAAACGTTCATCGGGACGGAAGTGCGGCTCGGAGAGACGCCCAGTGGAGACGTTCTGCAGGCGGGCTTTGACATTGCCGCCTTGCTGTCCGGCTCCGGCTTTGAACTCGGCTTCGAGAATTTTGCAGATCTGGCCATCGAGACGAACGGCCATACCGGCGCGGAGCTGCATTGCAGTGACCACGGTCGAATTACTCCGGTGCCAGATTCTAACTCGGCAGCACTACGGAATCAGTGACCCGCGAGCGTCAACCGAGGCTTTCGGTTTTTATTCGCTCATGAGATACTCGCCCCTATGCGGGGCCGCAAGATTCTTCTGCAGCGCGAATTGGCGTGGTTTCCGTCTCGTTTTCCAACGCAGTTAACAACTGTCCACAGGACGCGAACCGTTAAGATCACGTTCGCGGTACCCAGCCAGCAGTTTCTCCCGGACATGAGAACGAAATAACGTGGCCACGACCGACTACAGCGCCATCAGCACCTTGCCCGCCAACATTGATGCGGAGCGGTCGATTCTGGGCGCGATCCTGCTCGACAACTTTGCTTATAACCAAGCGGCGGAACACCTGCGTGCTGAGGATTTCTCGCTCGACGCACACCGGCGAATTTACGCGCGCATGGTGGACCTGGCGGAATCGTCGCGGCCAATCGATATCGTCACGCTCACGGAGGAACTGGAGCAGAAGAAAGAACTGCGGTCGATCGGCGACGTGGGGTACGTCTCAGCTCTGCTCGAAGGCATTCCCGACCGGCCGAGCATTGAGCACTACGTCAAGATTGTTCGCGATAAGGCGATGCTGCGGAACCTGATTCATGCCGCCAACACCGCCATTGCGCGCGCAAGCGAGCAGGCGGAGCCAGCGGAAGAGATTCTGGACGCCGCGGAGGCAGCAGTCTTCCAGATCTCCGAACAGCGTATTGGACGCGGGTTTACGGGGATTCCGGAGATTATCCGCGACTCGTTCGGGTCAGTGGACGCGTTGTTGCAGCGCGGGCGGCGCATTACCGGCCTGGAGACGTATTACACGGATCTCGACGAAAAGACGAGTGGGTTTCAGGCATCGGATTTGATCATCATTGCGGCGCGGCCCTCCATGGGCAAAACGGCGTTCGCCATGAACATCGCGGAGAACGCGGCGATCCTGGGGCAGAAAGTCGTTGGCGTGTTCTCGCTGGAAATGTCGCGCGAAGCCTTGCTCATGCGTATGCTGTGCTCCTGGGCGCGGGTGGATGCGCACAAGATGCGGACCGGCTCGCTGTGGAAAGACGACATGGAGAAAGTGGTGCGCGCGGTCGACCAGCTGGCGGGCGCACCGATTTTTATTGACGACACGCCGGGCATTTCACTGAGCGAAATGCGGGCCAAGGCGCGACGGCTGCAGCAGTCGCAGGGACGGCTCGACCTGATCATCGTGGACTACCTGCAACTGATGTCAGCGGCTGCGGGGCGACGTTACGAAAATAGAACGCAAGAAGTGTCGGCGATTTCGCGCGGGCTGAAAGGAATCGCGAAGGAAATGCGCGTGCCGGTGGTGGCCCTGTCGCAGTTGAGCCGCGCGCCGGAGAGCCGGGGCGGCGATCACCGGCCGCAGCTTTCTGACCTGCGCGAGTCTGGCTCCATCGAGCAGGATGCCGACCTGGTGGCGTTCATTTTCCGGGAAGAGGTCTACAACCAGGACGATCCGGAACTGCAGGGCAAGGCTGAGATCATTATCTCCAAGCAGCGGAATGGCCCCATCGGAAAGGTCGAACTGGCCTTTATCAAACACTCCACGCGCTTCGAAAACGTGGCGGAAACTTCGGAAGAAGAGTTCCGGCCGCAGTAGGGCGCCGACCGCCTGGTCTGTGGAAAACCTTGTGGAAGCGTGAACCGCGGTCACAATAACCTGTGCCGTTCTAACCCAAGAAATCAGCAGACTCTGGCCGGACAGGCCGCTAAGTTATTGATAAAAGGTGGGTTAGATTGGAAGGCCTACTGTTTAACAATTTATCAACCCAATAAGGACCGGAGAATCGGATTTTCGGATTTGCACATTCGTTGGTAACTGTCTAGGACTTGACGAGTTTTTTTCTGCGCCCGGCGAGAGTGAGTTCAGGAGACTAGCTTGCGTCTTCTCCCACACGCAGGACGGCCAAGAAGGCTTCCTGAGGAATGTCGACGCGGCCGATGCGCTTCATGCGTTTCTTTCCTTCTTTTTGCTTCTGCAGCAGCTTGCGTTTGCGCGTAATGTCGCCGCCGTAACACTTGGCAAGGACGTTCTTGCGGATGGCGGGAACGGTCTCGCGAGCGATGATCTTGGCGCCGACTGCGGCCTGGATGGCGACCTCAAACTGCTGGCGCGGGATCAGTTCTTTCATCTTAGCGGCGAGGGCGCGGCCGCGATCATAGGCAAAGTCGCGGTGCACGATGATGGAGAGCGCGTCGACGGAATCGCCAGCGACCATGATGTCGAGCTTGACCATGGGCGATTCCCACGTTCCGGCGAGGTGGTAGTCGAGGGAAGCGTAGCCACGGGAGACGGACTTGAGGCGGTCGTAGAAGTCGAGGACGATTTCGTTCAGCGGCAATTCGTATTGCAGCATGACGCGTGAGGAGCTGACGTACTCGAAACTCTTCTGCTTGCCGCGCTTTTCCTCGACCAGTTTGAGAATGTTGCCGACAAATTCCTCCTTGGAGAGGATGGTGGCGAGAATGACCGGCTCCTGAATCTTCGCAATTTCACTTTGCGCGGGCCAGCGTGATGGGTTGTCCACCTCGATGACAGCGCCGTCGGTCTTGGTGATCAGGTAACGGACGCCCGGGGCGGTGGTGATCAGGTTGAGGTTGAATTCGCGCTCCAGCCGCTCCTGAATGATCTCCATGTGCAGCAGCCCGAGAAACCCGCAGCGAAAGCCGAAACCGAGCGCGGCGGAGCTTTCCGGCTCAAAGAAGAAAGACGAATCGTTGAGGCGAAGTTTTTCGAGCGCCTCGCGCAGTTGCGTGTGCTCGTGCGCATCCACGGTGTAGAGGCCGGCGAACACCATGGGCTTGAGTTCCTCGAAGCCCGCAAGAGGTTCGATAGCGGGATCGGCATCGTCGGTGATGGTGTCGCCGATCTTGGTGTCTGCCACGTTCTTGATGTTGGCGATGAGGAAGCCCACCTCTCCGGCAACGAGTTCATCGATTTCCACCGGCTTGGGCGTGAGCACGCCGAGGGTTTCCACTTGGAAGGCGCGGCCGTTCGACCAGAGACGGATCTTCTGACCTTTCTTGAGTGTGCCCTGGAAAATGCGGGCCAGGACGATCACGCCACGATAGGGGTCGAACCACGAGTCGAAGATCAGCGCCTGGAGCTGGTTTTCAGGTTTGCCTTTGGGCGGCGGAACGCGGCGCACGATCTCTTCGAGCACCTCGGGCACACCTTGCCCGGTTTTCGCGCTGATGGGTACAGCGTGGGAAGCATCGAGCCCGACCGCGCCTTCGATCATCTCGATGGTGCGCGGAATGTCGGCGTTGGGGAGATCGATTTTGTTGATGACGGGAATGATCTCGAGACCGTTGTTGATGGCGATGTAGGAGTTAGCTAGCGTCTGGGCCTCGACGCCTTGCGAAGCGTCGACCACGAGCAAGGCGCCTTCGCAGGAAGCTAGCGAACGCGAGACTTCATAAGAGAAATCCACGTGACCGGGCGTATCAATGAGGTTGAGCTGGTAGGTTTGGCCGTCATTCGCCTGGTAGGCCATGCGGACGGCGTGGGCCTTGATAGTGATGCCGCGCTCGCGCTCCAGGTCCATCGTGTCGAGGACCTGGGCCTGCATCTCTCGCGCGGTGACTGAGCCGGTCAACTCGAGCAGGCGGTCGGCCAGCGTGGATTTGCCGTGGTCAATGTGCGCGATGATAGCGAAATTGCGGATGTGCTGGCGGTCCATGCGAGGGTGGCTAATCTTTGATTCTAGCAGGCGGAGAGCGCGAGCAGTTCTAGCGACAGGCATGCATCCGCTACAATCTCTGCGATGCTCGTGCTCGCTTCCGCTTCTCCACGCCGCGCGGAACTTCTGCGCAACGCGCGGTTCGTCTTCAAGGTGCAGCCGGCTCATATCCCGGAAGAACCACTCCCGGGTGAGGCGCCCGAAGCTTGCGCGCAGCGTCTGGCGCGCGAAAAGGCGCTGGCGATATTCCACCAGCGGCCTGAAGACTGGGTGCTGGGTGCGGATACGATTGTCGTGATCGACGGCACGATTCTCAACAAACCCGCCGATGAGGCGGACGCGAAGCGCATGCTGCAGCTGCTGTCAGGCAAAACGCATCGGGTGATCACGGGCGTCTGTCTTGCCGGCTCGGCGGGCGCAGAAGAGATCTGCGACGTGCGCGCGGAGACGACCGAGGTCCATTTCCATCCGATCAGCGACGAGGAGATTGCCGACTACGTCGCGACCGCGGAACCGATGGACAAAGCGGGAGCCTACGCGATCCAAGGCGTAGCGTCGCGATGGATCTCGCGGATCGACGGTTGCTACTTCAACGTGGTTGGACTGCCGGTGCCGCTGGTGTACAGAATGATGCAGGAGCGCGGGCTGGCCTAGAAGCGAAGCTGTGAATCATCTTCCTTGGAAGTGCAGCACGAACTCGCTCTTCTGCCAGTTCGGTTTTCCATCGCACAAGGCGGGAGTGTACGTCCAAGTCGAAACGACCTTCAACGCTTCTTCGTTCAGTTCGGGATGGTCCGGCTCCATTACGACCACGGAGTAGACCTTCCCGTTTGGCCCGATTACACCCTCCAGCACCATGTCCGTGATCTGATCCTCAACGCCGGGCGTTGGCTGCGGCATCGAAACTCCGAACGCCTGGCGGGTCTGTTGACACTTGTGGCGAATCTCGGCGCCCGGCGGGGGCGCAAACAAACCCATGTCTACTTCCGACGGCAGCGCCGAATACTTCTGGTGCAGCTCGATCATCAACGTACCGTTGCGATAGATTTCCGTATGGCCGGGCAGATAGGCTCCAGAGAAGAGGAAGAACTCCGAATACTCCTCCGTCTCCGCGCCGTCGCGGAAGCGCAGCATCGTTCCCAGTTCCTTGTCGACACAAATCTCGTTGTTGTTCACCGTTTCCCCGAACTTGGTATCGAACTCGATGCACTGCGCCGGTCGGCCGTGCACGACGGCGTCGTCGATAGCGCGAATCACATCTTGCTGGTCAAACCGGACCAGGCGAATCGGCAAGAACTTCATAGCCCGTCTCACGAGCGGCGGAGTAACGGTGCCTTTTTCTCCGCTCACGATTAACTGGTCGCTGTACCAGATATTGATCAGGTGAAACTTACCAAAGGTTGTTTCCTCGCGCCGTTGGAGCGGCCCGGCCCAGATCATCCTCACCTCTCCCTCGCTGGGATCGTTGGCCTCGGTGCCGTGCACGCGAAAGTTGATGATGTTCTCAAAATTCGGGCGAGTTGGAGTCGTACTCGCTGCGTCTGCGCGCTCCAGCATCTGCACTGCCTGTTGCTGAAGCTTCACATCTTCTGCTCGCGCCCTGGCGCAGAGACAGACGATCACCATCGATACAACTAAAACCTTTGGGGACCCTTTGCAGATATTGAACATCGTCATGCCGTCCTCCCCAGGGTTCGGGCGCCATTGGTGCAGCATTATAGTTCTGATGCGGGGTTCGTGGCATGGTAAAAGCCATGCCCTGATACGAATCGCGCGTTTGCCCGCCGCCTCGGAAGCCGCGCTCTGATATGAATGCAGTCTTCCTTGAAAAGGGTGTGAGGGCCGCTTTAGATGCAGGACGTTTGGGCAGCAGAAACCGGTGGGAGTCTGCGCCAGAAAACAAGAGCCGAGCTTGCGCTCGGCATGGACGGGCGAGACGCCCGTCCCCACACTGGTCACACGGAACAGAAAAGTACTGCAGCTAGGACTTCTTCTCTTCCTTGCCTTCGTCCTTCACGGCGTCTTTGAAATTCTTGATACCTTCGCCGAGGCCCTTGCCGAGGTCGGCCAGCTTACCTGTACCGAAGACGAGAAGCGCAATGACGAGAATGACGAGAAGCTCGGGTAAACCCAATTTGCCGCCAAACATAGTGGAACCTCCTGCTCGGGCTATCCCGAAGCGTAACTGAAGAGTAACGGCCTTACGGCGGAAGTTATCCCCAAAGGCATTCTAGGCGTTCGCGCTCAGAGAGTCAAAGACGCGGAAGAGCTACTGCCGGTTGCGCAAGCGGCCAAGGCCCTGCATTGCTGCCTCAAACCGTCTCCAGTAGCCCCGCAATCAGGGCCGCCCGTCGGGGGATGGCCTCGACCACGATATTTTCGTGCGGAGCATGCGCGCCTTCGCCTACGGCTCCGAGACCATCGAGCGTGGGGATGCCGAGGGCTGAGGTGAAGTTACCGTCGGAACCGCCGCCCACCGCGGTCTCTTCGATCTTCCATCCAATCTCACGTCCCAACGTCTGCGCCTTCGCGAACAATGCCGCTGCTCCCGGCGTGCGCTCCATAGGAGGACGATTCAGTCCGCCGCTGATCTCCAGCTTGCACTTGCGGTTCACCGGTTTGAGCGATCGCATCTTGCGTTCGATGATTTTTGCGTCAGCGAGGCGCGCGACACGCGCATCCACTTCCGCGCAGGCTTCTGCCGGGACAACATTCACACGCGTGCCGCCGCGGATCACGCCAACATTTACTGTCATGCCGCGCTTCAAGTCGGTGAATTTCGCAATGCGTGCGATCTGGTGCGCCAGCTCGACGATGGCGCTTTGTCCCTTGCCTGGATCGAGCCCGGCGTGCGCGGCCTGACCCACGACTTGCACGTTGTAACTGCCCACTCCTTTTCGAGCCGTCTTCAAAGTGCCGCGAGGACCGGCGGAAGGCTCAAGCACGAGCACCGCTTCACTCTGCTTCGCCAATCGCTCGGTGATGGCGCGTGACGAGTCGCTGCCGATTTCCTCATCGCCGACGAGAAGCACGGTCACCGGCCGCGGCAGAGCACCATGCTGCGTCTGCAAGGCCTCGATCGCGTGCAGCATGAAGGCAATGCCCGCCTTCATATCGAATACGCCCGGCCCCCAGAGCTTTCCGTCCTCAAGTTTGCAGGGCATTTGCGCCAGAGTGCCCATCGGGTAGACGGTGTCGAGGTGACCCAGCAGAAGGATCGGTTTGCCGTCATTACCGGGGAAGTCAGCCTGCAGGTGGTTGCCGGAGTCTTTTTGTTCGTGAATTTGGACGCGGCCGCCGATTTTTTCGAAACGGGCGGCGAGTATCGTGGCAAGGTGGTCGATTCCGGGCTTGTGGTCGCTCGGCGATTCGATCTCGACCAGTTCGCGAATGGTCTGGACGATGTCATCGCGGCGCGCGGTGAAATCGGTGACGTAGGGTGGCAGCGTGCTGGAATGTGTTTTTGTCACTCGGCTGTACAGTATAATCTTCGCTCTGACGAAATGAGTGAGACCACACAACCCGCATACGAAACCGCGGAGCCAGCTCGGACGACCCTCGACATCAACGACCTGATGCGTATTCTGCCGCACCGCTATCCTTTCCTGCTGATCGATCGCGTGATTGACCTGAAGCGCAAGGAACGGATTGTGGCCATCAAGAACGTGACCATCAATGAGCCGTTCTTTGCCGGGCACTTCCCCAACTTTCCGATCATGCCGGGGGTGCTGCTGGTGGAAGCGATTGCGCAGGCCGGAGGCGCGCTCCTGCTTACCGAAGTGCCCGATCGCGATCACCTGCTCATGGTTTTCACCGGAGTAGAAAAAGCGCGCTTCCGCCGTCCGGTGATTCCAGGCGACCAGTTGCGCATTGAAGTTGACGTCAAGGCCTGGCGGATTACGGCGGTTCGCATGGAAGGGAAAATTTTTGTCGGCGACAAGCGCGTTGCCGAAGCGACGGTCACTTGCCGGCTGGTGCCGCGCTCGCCGGATCTGGGCAAAGGAGAAGGCACTACGGAGGATTCAGCTCCCGAGTAACGGCGGGCAGTCGCGCTCAAGCGGGCGGCCGCCGTGAGTTATAGGGATTCCTCGCTGCGCTCGGAATGACAAGGGCGTCGAGGCACTCAGTCAAGAGAAGGTCTCCAAGGTCAGCACAAGATACTCCACCTCACTCATGCCGATTCATCCCACTGCGATCGTCGATCCCAAGGCCAAGGTTGCGGCCTCCTGCAAGATTGGGCCTTACTGCATCATCGGCGCGGATGTCGAGATGGGGGATGGCTGCGAACTTGTTTCGCACATCCACATTGATGGCCCCACGCGCATCGGCAGGAACAACGGGTTCTTCCCTTTCGGCGCCATCGGCATGGACCCGCAAGACATCACCTACAAGGGTGAGCCAACGCGCCTGGAAATCGGCGACGCCAACGAGATCCGCGAGTATGTCACGCTGAATCGCGGCACCGTGAAAGGCGGCGGCACAACCCGCATCGGCAGCCACACGCTGATCATGGCGTATTCGCACGTGGGCCACGATTCGGTGATTGGCGATCACGCCATGCTGGTGAACGGCGCGACCCTCGCCGGACACGTGACGGTCGAGGAATGGGCCGTGGTGGGCGCACTCTGCCCGGTGCATCAGTTCGTGCGCATTGGCGCGCATGCTTACGTTGGCGGTGGCACGACGATTACGCAGGATGTGCTGCCTTTCTCCATGACTTCGGCGGCGCGTGATACCAACGCGTACGGCATCAACAAGGTGGGTCTCGAGCGCCGCGGGTTCAGCAAGGAGCGCATCGGCAAGATTCATCACGCCTACAAAGTACTGCTGGCTTCCAAGCTGAACACCAGCCAGGCGCTGGAGAAGCTCAAGGCCGAGCGGGACCGCAGCGAGGATGTGGATCTGCTGATTCGCTTCATCGAGAATTCGCAACGCGGTGTGATCAAGTAGCGGAGAGCTGTCAGCTCTCAGCTGTCAGTTGTCAGCCTTTGGTTCTTCAGCTTCGGAACTGCTGTGACTTTCTTATGACTGAGTTCGATGGAGCGAATCCGCTTGAAGTTTCTTCCGAAGAGTTTCGCCGCCTGGCCGCAGGGGTAGCGGACCTGGCGTCCCAGTATCTCGCTGGACTCGATACCCGAATCATATTCCCCGCGACCAGCGGAGCAGAAACGGAACGCCTCTTCTCGCGGCAACTGCCGGAGCAGGGCATGGGTGACGAGGCGTTTGCCGCCTTGGGCGACGTCATGCAGCACTCGCGCGCACAAAACGGACGCTTCTACGGATACGTGCAGGGACCTGGAGAGCCGATCGCTGCGCTGGGCGATCTGTTCGCCTCCATCGTGAATCAGAACATGACGGCTTGGCGCTCGGCGCCGGCGGGCGTGACGATCGAACGCACGGTGGTGCGCTGGCTGGCAGAAGCCGTGGGCTGCGCGGGATTTTTCGGCACCCTGACGGGCGGAGGATCTCCCGCCAACCTGATGGGCCTGACCATGGCGCGCGAGGCGAAACTTTCTGCCAACGAACGCGGACTGCATAGCGCTCCGGCTGGGGTCGTCTATGCGTCCGAACAAGCGCACATGTCGATGCCAAAAGCGGTGGCCATGCTCGGCATCGGACGCGACAACCTGCGTACTATTCCCTGCGATGCGTCGTATCGCATGATCCCGTCGGAATTGGAAAGAGCGATTCGTGAAGATCAAGGGCGTGGACTGGCGCCAATCGCCGTGGTCGCCTCGGCAGGCACGGTGAACACCGGTGCAATCGACCCCCTGCGCGACATCGTCCGCATCGCCCATGCCCACGGCGCCTGGGTGCACGTGGATGGCGCCTATGGGGCCCTGGCTGCGATCGCTGCCCCAGAAAAGTTTGACGGCCTCGCGCTGGTGGATTCGCTTTCTCTCGATCCGCACAAGTGGCTCTACCAGCCGCTCGATTGTGGATGTCTGCTCTATCGCGACCTGGACAACGCCCGCAAGACGTTCAAGTACACCGGGGACTATGCCAAGCAACTGAGCACCGACCCCATCGAAGGGTTCGCGTTTTTCGAAGAGTCGATTGAACTGTCGCGTCGCTTCCGGGCGTTGAAGCTGTGGCTCTCGCTGCGGTACCACGGGCTGCGGGCGTTTCGTGGGGCCATCCGTAAGGACCTGGAATCCGCGCAGCGCCTGGCCGCAGCGGTCCGCAAGACTCCCGCGCTGGAACTGTTCGGCCCGGTAGAGTTGAGCGCGGTCTGCTTCCGGCACCGTGGCAGTGACGACATGTCCGAGGAAGATCGCAACTGCTTCAACACCGCTTTGGTAAAGCGCATCATTGTCCGGAGCCGAGTCTATCTTTCTAATGCCGTGTTGCACGATAAGTTTTGCCTGCGCGCCTGCATTGTTAACCATCTGACCAAAGAGTCCGACATTGATGCGGTCGTGCCGGAAGTTCTGGCCGCGGCTGAGGAGATCAGGACGCAGGCCGCGTAACGCGAAGTCACGCAACTATGAAGAAACTCGGACTCATCGCCGGCAATGGACGTTTCCCTTTCCTCGTGCTGGATGCGGCGCACGCCCAGGGATTCGACGTCGTGGTCGCCGCCATCAAGGAAGAGACCGCGCCCGAGATCGAGGCACGTGGGGCGGTAGCGGTCCATTGGCTTTCCCTCGGCGAACTTTCCCGGTTAATCGAAACCTTCAAGGCCGCAGGCGTCACCCATGCCGTCATGGCCGGACAAGTCAAGCACAAGCAAATCTTCTCTGCCATCAGGCCCGACTGGCGACTGGCCAAGCTGCTGCTGAATCTCGGCACACGCAACACGGATTCCCTCATCGGCGCCGTGGCGAAGGTACTCGAAGACGAAGGCATTCATCTGGAGAACTCGACCGCTCTGCTCGAACCTCTACTGGCAAAGCCGGGTGTTTTGACCAAGCGCGCTCCCAGCGAACAGGAGAAGAAGAACATCGTCTACGGGCGTAGCGTGGCGCGGCACCTGGCGCAATACGATATCGGTCAGACCGTCGTGGTGGCGGAAGGCGCTTGTGTTGCGGTCGAAGCCATGGAAGGCACCGACGCTGCCATCGAGCGTGCGGGTCAGATCATGGCTTCGCTCGAGGGCGATGCCTCGACCCTGAGCCGGGCGCTCACGGTGGTGAAGATCGCGAAGCCGAATCAGGACATGCGCTTCGATGTGCCAGTCATTGGAGTGAAGACGATCGAGACAATGGGCAAGGCGGGCGCGACATGCCTGGCAGTCGATGCTGGGCGATGCTTACTGCTGGATGGCGATGCAACGGTACGGGCTGCCGAAGAAGCCGGGATCGCTATCGTCGCGGACTCCCGGCAGCTGACGTAAATTTCTTCTTCCTCCCCTGAAACTTTTCCTGCCTTCGCGGATATCTTCTTTGAGCACGGAATGACGGACTTCCACACCCTCTACGAGCAACATGCCCGCGAGGTCTACCGCTTCGCGCTGTACTTGAGCGGCCGCCGCGAGGATGCGGAAGACATCACATCGGAGACCTTCATGCGCGCATGGAACTCGACAGAACCGATTCGCCAGGCGACGGTGCGGGCCTACCTGCTGACCATCGCGCCCCGCTGCTATTTGAAAGGAATGCGCCGGCAGTCGCGCCACACCGAACTGGACGAGGCTGCCCCCGATCCGGCGCGAGGTCCGCAGGATACGGCCGAACAGCGCCTGGAGCTGACGCGAGTGCTGGCGGCTCTGCAACAGCTGCCCGAGATCGACCGCGCTGCGTTGCTGCTGCGGCGCAGGACGATCTTGCATATGAAGAAATCGCACAGGCGCTGGGCATTTCGCTGGCGGCGGTCAAGACCAAAATTCACCGCGCGCGGCTCAAGCTGGCGCCGGTACGCGAACGATAGGAGACCACTATGGAAATCACGCGCAATGTCATCAATGATCTTCTTCCCGCCTATCTTGCCGGCGAAGCTTCCGCCGACACCCGCGCCCTCATCGAAGAATTTCTGCGCCGCGACCCGGAACTGGCCAGCCAGATCAACGAGCAGAAGAAACTGGAGTTTTTGGACTCAACCTTGAAAGGCGCACCAACTATGCCTATGGATCATGAAGTGCAGACCCTCGCTCGCACCAAAACTTGCTGGAGCGCCGCAGTTGGCTACTGGCTCTCGCCATCGCCTTCGGCCTCGCCCCGCTGTCGTTCACCTTCGTCAATGGCCACATCACGTGGATGATGCTTCGCGATGTCCCTGGCCTCGCCTTGACTTACGCGATTGTCGCTGCCGGATTTTGGGTAGCGTGGCTGGTCTCGAATCGGCGTTTGCGCTCCACCGGACTGTGACCAGACGACGCAGTTCCCAATTTGCCGTCGGCCTGAGAGAATCTTCCTTCGGTAAATTGGGGGCTGCCGTCTGATCGTAGAACGCATTCCGGTCGCGATTGTGGGCGCGGGCGCCTTTGGCAGGAACCACGCACGGGTCTATCACCAGCTCGCGCAGCAAGGCGTGCCGGTGCAGCTGTCGGCTGTGGTCGACACCGACCTGGCTCGCGCGGAAGCGGTGGCGCGGGAATACGGCGCCAAGGCTTTCGGCTCGGTTCGGCAGTTGCTCTCCAGTGCCACGATCCGTGCGGCCTCTGTCGCTGTGCCCACGGTGGCGCATCTCGAAGTGGCGCGCGAACTCATTGAGGCGGGCGTTGATATCCTGATCGAGAAACCCCTCGCTTCCACCCTGGCTGAGGCCGATGAGCTTTTGCATCTGGCCGAGAAGCACCAGCGCATTGTGCAGGTCGGACACTTGGAGCGCTTCAACCCCGCAGTCCGCGCTACCTATCCGCTGCTCAACCATCCACTGTTTTTCGAAGTGCACCGCCTCAGCGTGTTTACCCCGCGCTCGCTCGACGTGGATGTCATCCTCGACCTGATGATTCACGACCTGGATATCGTCCTCTCCTTCGTGAACTCGTCGGTGACGACGGTCCATGCAGTGGGCTTGCCTGTACTCACTAACAAGGTGGACATCGCCAACGTGCGGTTGGAATTCGAGTCCGGCTGTGTCGCGAACTTCACTGCCAGCAGGGTCTCGACCGAGCAAGTACGCAAACTGCGGTTCTTTCAGCCGCACCAATACCTCTCCATCGACTACACCCGGCAGGATTTACTAACTTTTACAGTTGATCCGAAAGGCACCAACCCTGTCCCTGGACATCCGGACTCCATGATCCAGATCAACAAGCCGCCCATTACCAACGCCGAACCTTTGCGGGCGGAACTGGGAGCCTTCGTGGCAGCGGTCGAAACCCGCGCCAAACCGGTGGTTTCACTGGAAGATGGCCGTCGGGCTCTGGCTGTAGCTTTACAGATCCTCGAGGCCATCCAGGGCCACAGGGCGCGCATCCAACGGGAATTGCTGGCCTCGCCCAAGCGCTGAGCCAGGGCGGGTTTCGGGCATGCTATGCGACTTCCGGGCCTCCCGCTGGACGCCTAGGAATGCGACAATAAGACAACGGCTGCCGCGTTTTGGGGGCTAGATTCGGACGGTACCGCCAGGCACGTCCAGAGAACTTTCTGATGGCGACCACACAGATTCCGCCGCGTGACCCACGGCCTGCGCAACCCGCGCAGCGCCCGGGGAGTGGTCTGCCGAATACTCGGGACATCTATTTTCGGGCGGCGCATACCATCGACGCGCCGGCCTTGCTCGTGCAGTTGCAGGATGACCTGACGCGATCGCGCCGCCGCGAGGCGTTCTGGATTTCGGTGGTATTTCACCTGGCGCTCATCATCCTGTTGGTGAATGCGGAGCGCATCGCGCGCTACTTGCCCGTCTGGCATCCTGCGGACACGGCCAGGCTCTTGCAACAACAACGGGAACTGACCTACCTTGAGCTTCCTCCTGATATTCAGAAGCTCAACCGGCGTCCGCCAACTGATGTCATTTCCGATAAAGATCGCCGGGCCATGCACACCACCCCGCTCGATCCGAAGGAGCTGCGCAAGATTCTGGGGAGCACGCGTCCGGGAGCACCGGCGGAGCAGGAGCAACCTGCACCGCAGCAGCAGCCAGCGCAACAGGCGCAACAGGCCGAGTCCGCCAAGGGCGGCCTCACCGCGCCCGCACCGGATCAGAATCAGCAGGCACTTCTGCATCCGCCGACGAGTCCTAAGCCGAGTTTCTCGACACCGCTTTCGGCGGGTTCGGCGATTCAGCAGGCCGCACGCGAAGCCTTGTCGCATCCAGGTGGGGGAGGCGGCGACTATGGCATGTATCAAGGCCGCCAGGGCGGCACGCAGGGTGACCTCGACATCCTAAGCGACACCATGGGTGTGGATTTTGATCCGTACATGCGCCGCCTGCGCGTGGCGGTCATGCGGGCGTGGGAGCCGCTAATTCCGGAGTCGGCCCGGCATGATGGAAAGAAAGGCCGCGTCACCATCCAGTTCGCCATTCTGAAAGACGGCACCGTCTATGGCGCACAGATCGTGCAGAGTTCCGGCGATATCGCGCTCGATCGAGCCGCCTGGGGCGCCATCCACAACGCCAACCCGCCCCCCCTGCCGGCCGATTTCAAGGCACCTTACCTCGAGATGCGCGGGCGCTTCTACTACAATCCGGACAAGAACGACCTGGAGTAGCGGCTTCAGGCTCCCGGCTGCGGATACGTCATACGGATCAGCGTTCGTTCTCCAAACGGAACGTAGAGTAGCGCTGCAATGGCGGCCAACGCGGCCCCTAATCCGATTTCGTGCAGCACCAGGAAAGGCGCAAGCGCCCAAAGCATATCCAGCGGCAGCACCGCGAGGAAAAGGCGGTCGAACTTGGCTCCGAGCTTTGGGTAATCGAAGGCCGTCGCGGTGAACAGGTAGCAGCGCAGTGGAATGCCCACGCACGCGGTCAGCACCATAAGCGCCTCAGCGAGCCGGGCCGGCACTGGGGACAGCCAAGTGTGGAGCACCAACCCTGCATCGTCCAGCTTGATGAGTGCTGCCACAAAGAAGATCAGGTACATGGTCTGGACCAGGAGAAACAAGGTTCGCGTCACCCCGCGGTGTGCCACTGGCAGCTCGGGATGAGCAGAGTCCACCTCTGCGACTGGACTCGCTGAGCCATCGCCATTCTGCGCGACTCGCGATGGCCATTCCACCGGTCCCAGAAACCGGTAGCCGCGCCGCGCCAGCGTCTCAATGAAGCGGGGGCTGGAAGCCGAGTCGCCCAAGGCGTCGCGCAGCTTGGCAATCGCTGTGTTCAGGCTGTGATCGAAATCCACGAAAGTGTCGGCGGGCCAAAGACGCTGTCGCAGATCGTCGCGGGTTACAATCTCGCCCGCATTCTGCAGCAGCACGGCCAGAACCTGAAACGGCTGCTCCTGCAGCCGCATCTTGCTCCCGTTCTTGCGCAGTTCTCCAGAGCTGAGATCAGCTTCGAAAACGCCGAAGCGCGCAAAACGGGGGCGCGGGGTAGCTGGGGACATGGACATAGCAGCGGCGCTAGTGTAGCAAAACTGCGCTTCCCCTCCCGCCCGTCACCGCGCGCAGTAGAATGGCCTCGATGGATAAGGACAAGCCTCCCAAGAAGAAGGGCACGCGCGTGCTCAGTATGGAAACGCGCGGCTTACTCTTAATTGCGCTTCTTCTTTTTCTTCTCTACCTGCTTCGCTACCTGCGTCTCGCCAACTGGAGATGGATTTGGTAGCCACATCCCCTGCCCCTCTCCTCGTCATCATCCTGGGTCCTACCGCGAGTGGCAAGACTGCGCTCTCTCTCGCCATCGCAGAGAAGTTTCGTGGAGAAATCGTCAACTGCGACTCGGTTGCGCTCTATCGTGGCTTCGAGATCGGCACCGCCAAGCCTTCCCCGACGGAGCGCGCCCGCGTGCCTCACCACCTTTTCGATGTGGCCGATGCGATCGCATCCGTAACCGCGGGCGAGTATGCCCGCCAAGCGCGCAGCGTCATCGGCGAAATCACCGCGCGCGGCCGATTGCCCATCGTCGTCGGCGGCACGGGCCTTTACCTGCGCGCACTGCTGGAAGGTCTATTCCCCGGTCCGCAGCGTTCTGAAGACTTGCGCCAACGCCTGCGGCAGCGTGCCACGGATCGCGGCTCCGCGCACCTGCACCGCATTCTTCGCCGCCTCGACCGTCAGGCGGCCGAGAAAATTCATGCCAATGATGTGCCTAAGCTGATCCGTGCCATCGAAGTATGGCTTGCCGCGCGTACCCCCATGTCGGCGTTGTGGGAACGAGGCCGCGACCCGTTGACCGGTTTCCGCATCCTACGGCTCGGCCTCAATCCGTGCCGGGAGGAACTCTACATGCGCATCAATCAACGCGCGCGGCGCATGTTTGATCTTGGCCTGGTTGCGGAAACGAAAAGCCTGCTGGCGAACTATGGCGACACGGCGCGCCCGTTGGGTTCCCTGGGCTACAAGCAGGCCATGCAGGTTGTAAGCGGCGAAGCGACGATCGAGGTGGCAATCGCCGCCGCGCAACAAGCTCACCGCAACTATTCCAAGCGTCAGATGACGTGGTTCCGCCGCGAACCGGACGTGCACTGGCTCACTGGCTTTGGCGATGATCCAGCAATTCAAGTCATGGCTTTGGATCAGGCAGGCGGCCTCCTTCGCTGAATCCAAATGCTAAAGGTGCAGTCCTACCGGCTGCCAGAAGCTCCTGACTCCAGCATCCGGTTCTGCTATCGTTCACATCATGCTCCGTCGCTTCACCCTCATCCTGCTCCTCGCTATTGGCGCTGCCGCCAAGGAGCGCCCCCTTCCTCCGCCCGCTCCAGTAGTGCTTGATCGCGGTGGAGAGCGCTGGGCGCAACGGACGCTACGGCGATTAACGCTCGAAGAGAAAGTCGGCCAGGTGATCATGCCCTGGGCTCGGGTGCAGTTCTTCAATTTCCGGAGCGCAGACTTCCTGAAGCTCCGCGACAACATCCGCAAGTATCACCTGGGCGCGCTCGGGATCAGCGTGCCGGCAGAAGGGCTATTCGTCTATAAGAAAGAGCCTTACGAAGCAGCCGCACTCACCAACCAATTGCAGCGCGAGTCGAAAGTACCGCTGCTCTTTGCCGCTGATTTTGAGCGTGGGCTTTCCATGCGGCTGAACGGCACAACTGTTTTCCCGCACGCCATGGCTTTTGGCGCCGCCAACAAGACTTCCTATGCCGAGGCTCTGGGTCGCATTACCGCCGCTGAATCGCGTGCCATCGGCATCCACTGGAATTTCTTCCCCGACGCCGACGTCAATTCCAACCCGGCCAATCCCATCATCAATACCCGCTCGTTTGGCGAGGATCCGGAGAAAGTAGCGGATCTGGTGGCAGCCTACATTCGCGGAGCCCACTCTCAGGGACTTCTGAGCACGGCAAAGCACTTTCCCGGACACGGCGATACCGGCACCGACTCACATCTCGCGCTCGCGCAGGTAGCCGGCGATGCGGCGCGTCTGGAATCCGTAGAACTGCCGCCCTTCCGTCGCGCCATCGAGGCCGGTGTCGATGCGGTGATGATCGCTCACGTTACGGCGCCCGCGCTCGATGCCGAAGAGAATCACGTCGCCACCACTTCGCGCGCCATCATCGATGGCTTGCTGAAGGAAAGCCTGGGCTTTCGCGGACTGGTGATCACGGACGCTCTCGACATGCGCGCCCTCACCCGTCTTTATGTGAAGGATATTGGCCGGACCTGCGTGGCAGCGTTCAAGGCCGGCAACGACATGCTGCTCATCCCGCCCGACCTGGATGCCTGTTATCGCTCGATGGTAGCAGCGGTCCGTAGCGGTGAAGTTCCGCGCAAGCAACTCGATGAATCGGTGCTGAAA